>Ga0129342_1000019_pt1 | contig 51275 bp, 68 predicted proteins | sample CPBDNA_5_FD_94426 | JGI IMG/M metagenome (GOLD analysis project Ga0129342, IMG submission 94426) | Freshwater to marine salinity gradient microbial communities from Chesapeake Bay, USA - CPBay_Sum_15_0.2_DNA | ecosystem: Environmental > Aquatic > Marine > Coastal | place: USA: Chesapeake Bay...
ATAAAGAGAAGTACCTTCCAAGCTTACGACATCCCTTATCAGAGGCTAGACAAGATTGCCATTGGTGTGGAGATCAATGCTTGGGGATGGCTCGAAGAAAAGAACGGTAAGTTCTACAACTACGTTGACAGAACAGTTCCGAAGGAAGAGGTGTGTGAGCTCGAGACTCCGTACAAAGGACACAGATTCTACCATAGATATTCTGACGAACAGATACGCAGTGTAGAAAATCTGTTGAGATACTGGAACGAGATCTACGGCATCCCGTTAGACTACAGCGAAGAAGATATGTGGAGCGTATCTAAGAAGGCATTGCGTGGCGAGGCTGGACTGTACACCCACAACTCTGTACGTAAGGACAAGACAGATATCTTCCCCCAACCTGAAATGATTGAAATGATTAAATCGTTATCTTAATGAAATGGCTGGTACAGTTAATTATGATAAGCTCATTGATGAGCTGCAGCGCTCAGTGGCACCTAAAGCGAGCGGTGAAAAAAGATCCTATGATTCTGGAAAAAGACACGCTGGTTGTGACGGACACGGTTGTAGTGCCGCCTGTGGTTACCACGGATACTGTGATTACGAAGCAACAAGATACTATAGTAGTAGAAAAGGAAAGGCTGAAAGTGAAAGTAATAAGGAATGTGGACACACTTATTATAGACGCGAAATGCGACTCGGATACGATAGTGAAACAGATTGAAGTACCATTTGAAAAAGTTGTATATGTTGAACAAAAAACATTCTTGCAAAAGATACAGGGATTAGTTTTTTACTTTGCGCTAATACTCTTAGCACTGGCAATAGGAAAAAGACTAATCGATAAGTATCTGTTTAATGAGTAAGAGAAAGAAAGACAATACCCCCAGAAAGATTGAGTATTGTGAAATAGAGCCAAAGGAGTGTGACGGGCAATGCTGTTACGCTAAGGCTAAAAAAAAGAAGGGTTCCCGTTAAGGAACCCTTCGCTGCTTAGAGATGACTATGAGAAAAGCAGGATAAGAATCAGGTCAAAGATACGCAAAGGTTAGTCTTCCTCTACATACTCTGGTGCGAAAGTTCTTAACACATCTATTAAGACGTCTCCTACTTCTTCCTTGAGTATAAGCGAGTCTGTGATGCCATCACTAATAACAGCTGTTATTCTATTCTTTATTGTGTGTGTTGTGTCCTCACTATCGGATACTTCTATGTCGTTCCTTTTGAATATACGCTTCCAATTCTCTAGTGACTTAACGTACTGTGCATTCCTAACAGCTATCTGTTCCTCTGCCTTCTTGTTTCCGTAGAGTATGTTGGCGTGGTCGCACCCTATCAGGGAGCTGATATCTGTAGCGCCCATATGGAATTCATCCTGCAGGATCAGACCTAGGCAGTGCCTGCTGATCACGTTCTCCCTCTTTCTGGTGGCTTCTAATGGATTAAGTTTATATCGGCGCTTATATTCTCTAGTTATTTTTTTAAACAGCTTAGGCGGCATTTTAATTTTTGAGTGAGTACCCATAGTATTTAATTTAATTGTTAGAGTAGATTCTTTAATCTAGATAATTCTTTATTAAGCCTTTGATTTTTAGCTTGAAGTTCTGCGATATGCTTCTTGTACACCTCTACCTTCTTGATCTCCATCTTGTAGCTGTTGACTGTATTAATGGATCTTCTTAGCTTTTTTGACAGATCTAGAAACTTGAAGTGTACATCTCTGACATCGTTACCATCGGCTATGGTCTTGGGGACCACGCCGTTCTCCAGAAGCATATGCTGTATCTCTTGGTTGATGTTGTCGTATACAATCCTATAATCAGAGTCGAACCTATAGTTCATCTCGTGATTCTTGCATCCCCATATAACTGTTGCGTGATCACGCCCAATGATCTTGCCGATTTTCTGCAGGGACATTCTAGCATTCTCCCTTACTGCGTGGCAGAATGCGTGTCGGTGTATTACATTTTCGTGTAGTCTGCTGCTAGTGACGTTGTTGTTCTTTGAGTACTTGTTCCAGTAATCCTCTAGCTGCATAAAGGATAGACGTACCTGTAGCACGTCCTCGATTTCTCGTTGAGTTTTATTCATAGTCAATTAAATTAAGTGGTGAGAGGGGTTGTAAAGACCCCTCTCTTGAATTACATTCTTCGCTTAGCTCCCACAGCCTTCGCATTCCGGGTTGTCGATTGAACACGCATTGCTATTCTTTTCGCTGGTTGCTAGTTCGTTTACGAAGTCTGCGAAGTCTTCGCTGAGGTTGATATCTTCAGCCATATCATAATGTATTTTACAGGGTTAAACAAAGGAGATGCAAGGTACAAAATATAACCTGACAGTTATTTAATTTTGTCCGTAATCTCCACCCCTAAATCGATATGATAATAGCCTACAACCTTGTCGATAAACTGGCGCTGTGAAAACTCTGAGGTCTTTGGCATACCCCTTGTTTCCCAAGAGGGTTCACCTATCTCAAGTATCCTGAACGCCCATACACCAACGGGTGTTGAATTGATATACACCGGTGTGGTGCCGAAGTTAACAGCTCTTAATATGAGTGCATCATACTTCTTCTTTTCAATCAGTAAATCATCGTAGTGTCTCTTCCTACACTTAAGCTCTACGTCTAAGTTGTGAGACTTAGAGTAGCAGTCATACCTTGCCATCTGTTTATGGCTTGGCGTTAGGTCTGGTATGAAGCTGTTCTTTAAGGCTTCGAACAGCTCTTGTTCTTTGATAAACATATTAAAGTCCTAGAGAGTCTGTTCGTATCTTATTCAACTTATCTAAATCGTAGTGCTTCTTGATGTGCTTGTTCAGATTACCTGACAGCTCACGATGCTTTTCCTTAGTCATAGATTCGATGGCGTGCTTCCAGTCCCTTGGTGTAGAGCATAGCAAACCTGTTACGTTGTTCTCTATGCTTTCCTTGTAGGGAGTGGTGTTGGAAGCTATGATAGAGCTCCTTGTGTATCCTGCCTCAACAACCTTTAGGTCACTCTTAGATTTGTTGAAGGTGCCGCCTTGAAGCGGCGCCAGAGAAACATCGAAGTTCTCATACATCTTTCCGTAGTCTCCAATGGTTCCGGGTTGCATTATGTGTGAAGCCTTGAACCTAGCTGGGTAGTCTTCTATATTCACGCAGTGCATTTGCTTTCCGGTGAAGTCATAAGATATCAGGTTGATGTCCTTGCCGTGGTTCTTCGCACCGAGGTAACCAAACCTTACTTCCTTGCTGGGCTTCTTCTTCTGTTGCCACTGACTGTGGGTAAGGTCCAGTGTGTTAGGTATGATGTGAACCTCTGCCTTTGGGTTAACCTTTGACATACGGTTACCAAGATACCTAGAAGGTGTCCAGATAATATCACACATCTTTATAGACTCTAGAATCTCAATAGACTTGTGCTTCTTATAAAAGTCGTGTGCCGCATTATGCTTTGGTAGTTCCCAGTAGTCATCGAGATCAAGCACCAGCTTGATGTCGTTAGCCTTGAGCCATTGGCTGAATGCCTTGTAATTGTTTACAGTACATCTTCGTGATACCACGATATGTGAGATGACTTCAGTATTGAATGTCTTCAGCTCATCGAAGTCCTTGAAGAAGTGCACACGCATACCTCTAGACATCAGCCTCAAGAATGGTGTCTGTAATCTGTGGAAGTTCACACCTTGCAGTGCGTCCAAAAATACTAGTACTATCTTATCTTGACTCATTGTACTGGGCTGCTGCAGATTTAATCATATCTAGTTCTCCACGAACGATCTTCTTGTACTGCTGTATCAGCTGGTATAAGAACTCTTCGTCTAGGATAGGATTGCCTTTGTCATCGTGGATGGATTCGTAAAGGTCTGTTGTTAAATCGTGCACCATATAAAGAGCCGTGTAGTAGGATTTACTCACGGCTTTTATATCCATAGCATTTAATTTTTGCTCTGAACTCATCTTTCTTTAATTCTGGGTTATATGTTGTTGACTGTGAAGTGAAAAACTTGGGGTTGTCATCTTCAACATATCCCTCAGCACGTAAGTAGTCTGCAAGAAACTTGGCACAGGTGATAGCATTGTCTACATCATAGCGACAGTTATAGGTAACGTCAATTGCGAAACGATCCACACAGAATGGATCGATCGTATCTAACTGTTCTTTAATGTGCTTGGTGTAGCTTTCCTTCTGGCTCTTTCTAATAGACCAGTGCTTGCCTGAATACCACTTGTTGAGGCTTGGCGGCTTAGGGAGGATGATTATGACTTCGTTATAATCTACGTACATATAACAAATCTAATCAATAGCAATCAGATTTCAAAATAAGTTTGCTCATTTTTTATCACCAATGGCTCAAATAATCTCCTGTGGGTATCAAGTGTCTCAAATCCAGTGCGCTCTATGTTCATCCTGAATAGGAATGGCTCGTCTAATGGGGTAGGTTCACCGCCAGTTTCTTGTGAGCGTACCTTACGAACGTGGAACTCCATAGTTCTACGTTCATCAGAGGTAGGTGCTTGAACTTTCCGGTGAAACGTTAAGAACGAATCAGAGCGGTTCACGAATTTACCGCCTCCTTCAGTCTGCTCTGCAAACGGAGCAACAGGTAATCCATCTGGACCCTTCTGTCTCTGCGCTTCAGTCACCGAGTGTGCGTTAAGCCACATAGCCATATCGTGTCTATTGGTGAAGGTCAACAGCTCACTAGCCGCTTCGTAGTGGTAGTCGTGGGTAGATAGTGCTGAGCCTTGACTCATCTGTATCTTCAAGCTGTTGTAAGGATCTATAAAGAAGCCTTGGTAGTTGCCCTCGTATTGGATGAGCTTCTCAGCAAAGATGATCAGATCCATATAGCTGTACACATCTGAGTTCGATATCACCTTGAAGTGTTCTGACACCCAGCTGAAAGCAGCTGTGCGCTCGGCATAGGTCATCATATTGATAGGGATGTCTAGTATAAACTCCATCAGTCGCATCTTAATAGCGGCTGTCTTATTCTCAGAGCTGTATATAATCCATCTCCATCCGTGGCGTATGGATGAATTCACCATCAGGTACAATGCCATCGTAGTCTTACCTACGTTAGAGTGTCCGTTGATAATAACAAACTCAGACTTGTATCTGAAGTACTGGTCTAGCCTTGCGTTGCCAGTGTCGAGACCTTTGGGGATCTCTCCAATGGCAAAGCGGTGTATCCATTGGTAGTCTGAATCAGAGTCGGAAATAAAAGACATATCCCCATCGTTGATGAGCATCTCTCTTTTTATCCGGTTCTCATTGTCAACCACGTCCTGCACAGGCATAGTCTTTCCGTGCTCAATACCTTCTCGTATGGTATTGACAGCTACCTCCTCGCTGTCAATATCTCGCTTGAGTATCTCTTTGATGAGTACACGCTTAGCTTCGTCTTCCTCTATACGTCCTGCAGCGATGAAGCCTCCTGCAAGATTCGCCGCCTTCAGCAGCTCTTGGTGTTTGGCTCCGTCCCCTGCCCTACGAATCATAGCGGCAAGAACAGCTAACTTATTGTAGTCTGTGTGTGGTGCGGACTGTGCAGTTTGGTTTTCACTGCGCTCTGAAAGAAGCGAAGAGAAAACCTTAGCGTCCTCGTTAATGATTATCTCTGGGTCGTATGACTCAAAGCATAGACGAGCTTCATTCTGTCCTGTAGGGTCTACTTCTAGCCCGTACTGACGTTCCATATAAGAAGATATGGCACGGAAGTGATCACGGTGTTTGCTAGGTGTAGATACTTTAACCAAAGCTTTAAGTCCGTCTCCACTTGGAGACACCCAACAGGCGAGTACGTAGTCATCTGTAGCTAGGACACGCTTGGATTCATCTACGTTTATGTGGTCAAAGTCTAATACGATGACACTGCTGTGCTCTTCTAAGTCGTTGTCTTTACGTCCAGAGAACTTCCCGCTGTACATCACTACAGGAAGCTCAAGCTTAGCTTCTTTGTCAGGAATCGGATTCCCGTTCTGGTCCACGCTGTGTACTCCACGGACCCTCTCTATCAAGGACTTCTGTTTGCCACTCTTGATACGCTCCAGTGAGGTTTGTATGGTAGTGTGTTGTGGGTTGGTCGTATCTCTGACGTTCTTGAACATCGTTATGGTTTTCTCTAGCATCTGAAATTAATTTTGTTGTATTGCTATCGTCATCACACACAGAATCGAAGCTGTTTAGGTTTTCTTTTCTTTCGATTGCAATAATAAGTAAAGTTATGTATCCGTGTAGGTCGTACAAAGTATCTATCGATTCTTTGCCTATCCCAAGACCCTTCAGCCGCATCAGCTTGTCATCCATCCTAGCTCCTAGAGACACGACGGCATCTCCATTTCCGAAGATGCCTAGTGGGTTGAGTGCGCTGTCGCCGTATGCCTCGTTCTTTTTTACTAAGAGATTCTTTGTGTTGTCACAAACTCTTTTGATATCATCCTTAGTCATCGAGTGAGTCTTTAATTAGTCTACCTATTTTCTCAGGATCTAAATCCATTATCCTACGTAGCTTCCTACGTTCTTCCAGCTTTGCCTTTTCATACTCTGCCTTGGAGCAGTCCTTGCCCAAGTTCTGGAACAGCTTTGCGTTCTGTTCGAGTACGCAGTCGATAATCTTCTTGTGTTCTTTGTTGTCTAAATAGGACATAATTAAAAAAGTTTAGTTTGATTGTCATTAGTACCATCCAAAGTCATCTATCCACACTGGAGTGCTCTTTCCCACGTATGTATTAAATGTATTGTACTCAAGGTAATCGATAGCTTCTTCTTCGCTCATATCTTCTTCACATAGTATCGAAATGCATTTCCTGCGTGAGTATACAACCTTCCAATTGTTTGGGTCAAACCCAACAATTGCATTATCAAAACCATCGGCAAACAAGATGTCATCTGTGTCTGCGTAGTGTTCTATGATAGCGTCTTTAATCTTGTTCGATTCCATAGTCATTGATATCACGCATACACGCATCGATAATCTTTGCGTATTGCTCTGATTTGTTTTTGGTTCTCATCATATTCTTACTGGCGTAGCGAGCAATCCTAATGATTGTCTCACGAGCTTCAGCTGTTCTGCTTGTCTTGTAGTTTGTCTTCATAAATTATTCTTTTACCTTGTAACCTAAAGACCGTATGTAGGATATTTTCTCATCGATCTCAGCTTTTTTTCTGATCAAATTTCTGGCGCTACATCCAAGGGCATCTGCCGCCTCCTGCTGTGTATCAAATTTTTTCAAGGCATACAGTATCATCCTAGTATGCCACCATTCAATGTTTAAGTTCTCTTCTTTCATCTCTATTATATTTAATTGTTCTCGTCCTTTCCTGTGAGGTATATGAATATCACACTCAATGCGATAGTCAAAAAAACCACAAACCATTTTAGCTGTATCATTCTCTTTGGTGTTAAAGGTTCACACTATTTGATAGACAAACTTTTTTGATGCTCCTCTTTGAACTTCAAAACTTTTTGTAGATCTATAGACGATTTAAGATGATGCTGCTTTTTGTTAATGTATGGTGTGTAATAATACTTCAACTTGCTCCTGTCGTAGTGGTAAGGACTAGCTGTAATGTACTTAGGTAAGTTGTACTTGTTTGCTTTCCCCTTCATAACATTTTCCCATTGCGAGACAGATTGAAGGTTATCTAATCTATTGTCTAAAGGGTCGCCATTAATGTGATCTACTACATATTTATAACCACTTGGCTCACCATTGTTAAAGGAGTAGTATACTAACTGATGGATGTTAATTGCTTTCTGTTTCCCATCAATGGTGAGATTCACTTTAAGGTAGCCAGTTTTACATAGGAATAACTTCCTTGGTCTTGCTTTAAGAAACTTTCCGTTAACGCTAAACCTGTCTACACTCCGTACTCTTCCCAAGTTACTAACTTCGTAGTTATCCGAACAGTAAGTAGCTGTCCATTTTTCTTTCTTCTCTCTGGTAAATAATTTTTTTAGCCAATTCATCTCTCTTTGGTGTTAAAGATTTCTTCAAAGTATTCTTCAGCAGTCCATCTTGACTCAACTGCTCCGTGTCGTGCATCACTGAATGCGTTACAGATGACTTCTTTCTCTCTATTGAGTTTCATCTCTGCTAAACTCTTGGCGACTTGTAGAAGTCTCATTATCTCAAAGTCTCCTCTTTGTTCTGCTCTTGTAGTCTCTTCGTTGAACTGCTCAATCAGTTCTTGCATTGGTGTTTTCATCTCTCTTTGGTGTTAAAATTCTTGATTTATCATTTTCATAACCGATTCTTCAGTAAACCCAGCACCTTTAAGTACTTGTTCTAAAAGGTTTGCTACTTCAGACAAATCAACATCTGAGTGGTCAACTTCCACACTAACTTTTTGGTTGTAGTGTTCAATCGTAATTCTAAATGGTTGTTTTATATCCTTCATCTCTCTTTGGTGTTAAAGGTTATAATACTTTGTATTAGTCATCTCATCCCTCTCTTCTTTACTCAAAAAGAATAGGTTAAGAAGTGATAACCCCGTAATAAAAGCCATAAAGGAAACAAACTTCTCTGCTCTCTCCATATTTTTAGGGTCTTCTTTTTTACACTGCTTGTATTTCTGTTCTAATTTCTCTTGTATTTTCATTTCTCTTTTGTGTTTAAGAATTCAGATAAGTTATCATAAAGAGATATAATTTCATCATCACTGAGTTGATTGACTTGTTCCAATAATGATGCTCTTATCTCGTTGATGTTAAATTGTTTGTCGTACCATTTAGTAATCTCCAAAAGCGGTTCATCTCCGAACTTGTAGGCGAAGCCAATCATAACCTCTTTCTCTTTTTCAAGCATAGGGTGTGCAAGTTCAATTGCATCTTGTACATACATAGCGGCTACAAGGTCTCCGCTCTGTTGTAGTTGTTCGTATTTGTTTTGGAGTTGTTCAATCAGTTCTTGCATTGGTGTTTTCATCTCTCTTTGGTGTTAAAGGTTCTATTAAAGACACAAAACCTTATCGTTCTGTATCATTATTGTCAGGTTATACTCTTACTTTATACAATCTTTTGTCAGGTTCGTGATTTGCGAATCACGAATGTGTACCAAAATGGTACACCTATGAGTAAATGTGGGGAGGTGCCTTCACCACGAAGGCAACGTCAAACCAAAAAATACTCCTCCCCGACATTATAAGTGTTACTGCTCCCAGTATATAAATATCTGATCACCAGTTGGTGTATCCGATTCTTTTTTTGCTGATGACTCTATCGATTCTGAGTCCTCTCTGTCCTTTGAATTTTGACCCATAGAGTTCCTCGTTGAGTCTGGAGTTTGTTTTGAAGTCATCCTTAAGTATTCTGTCTTTATCCTCCACGAAGGTGACCACCCACGTGTCTATCTTTCTCCAAGCTTTTGCCTTGAAGTAAGCCATCTCTACCTCTAGGTAATAGATAGGAAGGCGGAGCCTCTCAGCTCCGCCCCTATCACTGATAACCTGTTTAGAACGGAAGGTCACCGCTTGGTGTTGTTGGGTTGTGTGTCGCCGTAGCGCCGCCTTTCGGCTCCCAAGTATCAAGCTCTAGGTAATAGCTACCTTTCTTTGATTGCTTGATGTCAAGGTTGACCCAACCGTTCTTTTGATGCTTGTTCAGAAAGCTGATAGCATCGTCAACCTTGATTGATTGATTCCCGATAATAAAATCAGGAGCGTTCTCTTTTCTCTTAAAAGAGAATCCGTTTGCAAAAATTTTCTCTTCTGCCATAACTAATTAAATTTAAGTTGTGAGACAAATGTATGTTGTCTCGGATTAATAAACAAATTTATACACTCATATCTCTTGGTAGATAGCAAATGTCTCCGTGCCCTTTGATGGGTCTCGGAGCCATCTCTCGATGTTTCTAACGCCAGACCAAAACTTACGTTCCCCAGAAGAAATAATCTGCGGAGAAGCTTTGTAAACAGCTGTTAGATAGGGCTTAGACTTGCCTTGAGCTACCCAATAGAAGGTATCTGTCTTCGCTACCTGAGTGTAGATGTAGGCTTGGATGTCATAGTCAAAGGACTTGACATCGTACTTGAACCCATATACGTTTCTTGTGGACTTGCTGTCCGTTACGAAGCCGTCACCCAATACATCGAAGAAACCTCGTACCGGTATCTCTTCTATCCAAGTGTTGAATTCAACCTGAGCTTGTCCCTGAAGGAAGTTGCGTACCGGGATCATCTCCCCGGTCTCAGGGTCAACAATCTCGGAGCTGTCCAAACGATTAATCATATCGACAGCCATCTGCCAATCCTCCTCGTTCACCTGAGTGCGCTCACCCGATTCTTGTGATGCCTTCCATTCCTTGTAGGCTTTCGAGGCTCTAGGATTCTTGTACTCGTCTTTCAGTTCAGCGATGATTTCGCTGTCATCAAGAACGTAGAAGCTCTCATCAACCTTTTCCGGTTCGAGTAGCATCATATCGTATAAGCTACCGAAGGTTAGCGCTGGGCTATCCTTTTTCAGTAACCCCCGCACATAGAGTTCAAACAGCTTCATATCCTGCTGTTTCCCCCCATCTGCGGCGTATTTTAGGGCGGAGTAGGACAGGTATGGTTTACCTGTCCGCTCCACCAATAACTTAGCAAACTCCATTAGACAAACTTTCTAAGTGCAGCTACTTGTTTCTCAGAAAACTTGTTGCCGTATTTGTCTAGAATCATCTGCAGTACAGCTCCCTTCTTGTCATCTGGTGTAGACTTCAAGTAATCGATAGACTGCTGGAAGCTGTCATCCTTCTTCGCAGGGGCTTTGCTTGGAGCCGTGGACTTGCCGTGACTGTTCGTAGCATCTGCATCTGCGGTATCATCAATCAGCAGTAGGTTTCCAAGTGCGTACTTCTTACCATAAGAAGAAGCACTACCGAACGCTTGTGGTATCTGCATACCCTTCTGTGCTAGGTCAACGCCTACTATAGCTGTTGCTGAGACTGACGCATCACTTTCGATGTCGTGTATCGTAGCCTTAGAGACCATCACCGGAGTCGTTGCTCCAATGAAAGAGGTGGTTACCTCTTCTTTAACCACAAAGTATACCTTGTACTTCTTATTGAAAGGTTTCAACCCTTCTAAGATGTCTTCAGCTGAACGGAAGTTGTACTTACCGAAGCTGTTGTAACGGCTCTTTTGAGCCTTGAATTCTTGCTGTATCAAAGACAGCTTTTCTCCTAACGTCATATATTTAATTTAATTTAGTTACTTACTCAGTCTTAGCTAGAATCTCGTAGTTCTCTAGTAGACATTCGATGCGTACTACATCCAACAGATTTAGAGCGTCGTAATCTGCTTCAGCTCTATTCTTCATCCTTTCGATTACTACGTATAGCTCATCGATCATCTGACCCTTGGTCATAAGGCTAGTGCCTTCATTCATTTTCTGAATTGTTTCTTCTTTTGTCATCTCTTTTGTTTTTATCTGGTGAATAAACCAAACAGCTTTTGAATAGCTGTTACTATAATGTAACCTATAGCCATCGGCAATAGCATTACGATTATAAATACGGTAACGATATTCATATCCTTGAATACCTGAATTAAGTCTTCTCTCATAGTCATATGTATTATTCCATCCCCTTTTCACGTACCTTTTTAAGTACGCTGTAAAGTACTTCTAAGACCTCCCTTGAGGTCTGCACGGCTTCATCCATCCGTGACTCTTCGTAGTGCTTAAGCTCTTCTGTTATGTCATCCAATAGGAATCTCAAACCTAGCTCAACAGCTTTTAGTTCAGCCTTGCTTAAGCTGTTCATAAATTCAGTTTCCATAGTCAAATCTACTGTTTAATTCGTTAACGTGCAAGCTTTTAGTCTCTTCGTACTTGTCGATCAGGCTTTCTAGCTGTGCCTCTGTTAGGTGCTGGTAGTGTTTTATCTTTGACCACGTGCCCTCTATGAAGGTTATCCCTATGATGCTAGTGTAGTGTATTGTTACACCATCCACGTTCGTTGTGCATCTGTAAGATGTCCCCATAGGAGTTTGTGTGTACACTACTCCGGTTACTTCTAAATCGTATTTCATAGTCATTTAATTAAGTTATCAGTGACCGCCCCTCAATGAGGGGCTTGTTTTATTTCTTGACCCAATAGCCTTTTACCAATAGTTTTCCGTCTTTGTTTCGTAGTCGGATTTTCTTGGTTTCGTCAGGGTTGAAGGTGTCGTTTACCACTCCGTCTATAACAGCTACGTAGTGGCGCTCTACCCAACAAATAATGTTTCCCTTTGGTATCTTGCTAGAGCCTAGGGTTATATTCTCATAAGTCTTACACTCTTTAAATACCCATCCCCAATCTTGCATTTGCTTTCTAAACCATTTAGACCTTGTTCGCACTCCATTGCGTGCAGATTTTTCGCCTCTATGACGATTCTTCTTAGGGTCTTTTGAATTACCTCTTGCTATTACGTTGTAAACCTTTAGATAATCCATTCCTGAAGCTATTGCTACAGCTCGTGTTACGCAGTCGCCTGCGTGTTTCCCGCTGAAGTAGTTTGACCTACCCCCGTCGTTGTAAACCCATTTTTGGCTTTCCATAAAACATTAATTTAAGTTATCAGTGACCGGAGGGCGCAAGCTCACACATTGGCCCTTTGGCCCACTTGCACCCCCTCCTTAGATTATAAATTTAAGTTATCAGTAACCACTAGGCCTAGCCTAGCTTGATAAGATCGGTTTGGCGTAGGAATTCCGTGCGGTATCCATCGCTGAATTTAACCTCCATAAATCCGTTCGGACTCTTATCGATTAAGTGCCCCATACGACCGGTGTTACGGCACATCACCTTGGGCATCGTGCGTTCGGCTTTGACCGGGACAACGATTCTAGTTTCAGGTACTTTGCTGTAGGTTTCGTAGAGGGCATCACCCTCTACGCCAAGCTCCTTTCTAGCCTTGTTAATGGCTTCACGTTGAGCCTGACCTCGTTTGTACTTGTTGGGGTCATCGCTGTATTGGTATGTCCAATCGTGCGCTTGTAACAGCTGTATAAAATCTACTTTGTTCATAAGCATTTTTTTAAGTTATCAGTAACCGGAGGGTGATACCCTCCTTAGAACAATTGTTCAAATACGATATTTGAATCATCAAACACGACCTGAAACAATTCAGTCCAATCCTCGTTGCCTTCATCATCCAATGTTTGGTTGACTACTATCACATCTTCCTCGGTGTAGTGGTACAAGGTGTACTTATCGTTTAGAGGTCTCTCCTCACCATAATCCAAGCTATTTAGTAGCTTGACATCAATTTGCTCAATTGCATTGTCTAGTAGTGACATAAGGTATAAATTTAAGTTATCAGTAACCACCCCTCAACGAGGGATTTTTTTAGCACTAGCCTCAACAGCCTCTGCAAGTTCATCAAATGTGATGTTTCGAGATTCTGCCTCTTCACGTGTTTTGAAGTACACTTTGTTAGGGTCTTCATCGTGCATCTCTTCACTAACGAAGTCCCAAGTGCTCTCCACCACTGTAAAGATGTAAGGGTTCTCTCCATTGCTGTTTAACAGCTCAAGCTCTTTGAAGGATATTCCTTCTAAGGTGAAGTAAGTATCACCTTCTTCGAATGGGTATTCCATAATACATTTAATTAAGTTATCAGTAACCGCCACCCGAAGGTGGCTTTTGCTATTCGTACACCACTTGAAATCTGGTTGGCGTTGCACGTTCAATCAGGTGCTTGATGTAGTCTCTAAATTGTGGTGCATCATCACAATCAAAAGGCGATACAATGACCTTGCAATCATCGATGTTGGCATCGATTTCGTAGTAGTAGGTGTCCTCGTAATTATCTCCTGAGATAATGTACGTTATGGTGTTTCCTAGTTGGTAGTACATTGCGTAAAGCATAGTTCAATAAAATTAAGTTATCAGTAACCGAGAGGCTTAGCCTCTCTTAATCACAAGTAGTCGTTGCATATCTTGTCGTGTGCAAGGTTCTCAATGTAGTCATCAGAGAAACCTTCATCGGTTTCTCTTTCCCAAAATCCTCTACGCTCTCTCGCAGTAGACTTTAGAAACTTTTGAATCAGATCGGACTCAAAAATATCTCCAGCAACAGATACAATACAATCGCAAGACTCGATATTGTCGTAAGGCATTTCTTTATGTTCTCGTTCTACCCTTATACGCTCCCAAGTTCTCGCTGTGTGTATCAATACATCGTTAAAGACCATAGTCTCATTAGCATTAGTCATCATAATACATTTGTTTAAGTTATCAGTAACCCCCTCCATCAGGAGGGTTGCTCATTAAAAATCGATGAGCTTGTCCAAATCAACAAAGGAGTTTCCACTCACCTCTTCTGCACATTCAAAGTGTCTCACAATCTCAATCTCTACTTGGTAGAATTTGCTGGTTTCGGGGTCTTGGTACACCTCGAATTCAACGCCATCTCCATATACGTATTCTAGGCGTTCGATGATTTCGTTTGTTAGCTTTTCCATTGTAAAAGGTTTTAAGTTATCAGTAACCACCCTCCAACGGAGGGCTTTGTTTAGTACTCTATGTAAGAGTCTTTGTGGGGGTACACCACATTGCGGTTTTTGTCAAACATACCACACTCAAATCTGCGTGCCTGTAGTGTTTGAGCTATGTCTATTAGCTCTTCATCGACAGCCCACTCTCTAAGAATGACCTCTAACATCTGACCGGCAGTCCAATGTTCTGCTTCCCGTGTAATTGCATTCACAGCTCTTTCCGAGTGTGAGTCGTTGTGTAAATCTACAGCTGTTGCTTCCATATCAATATAGTTTAAGTTATCAGTAACCGAGGAGCTGTTGCTCCTCTTAGACTACTCGTAGTGGTTATTCAGGTCGTACAGCAAGTACGTAGTAACACACGTTGAGTCGGCATTGATTAGTGAGAGTTCGAATGGCTCACCTTCTTCATTGTTGCCCTCTTTGAAGTCCACTACACTCAAGTAGTCGAATGATTGAGTCACCACCAATTTGTTGTCCTGACCTACAGCTTCCATCAGGAAGATGCTGTCAGGAGTCATTTTGATATCGGTGCGGACGAAATCCCTAGTGGATGAGTAGACCTCTATAGGTCCTTCGTTCGGCTTGGTTACCATTCCGGTAACCTCGTACAAATCTCCGTAGACATTAGGAGCGCAAGACCCAAAGGTCAGCGCTACAATAACAGCTAATAAAGTTTTCATAGTCATCAATTTAAGTTATCAGTAACCGCCTCCAGCGGAGGCTTAAGTCAATCAAGAAAGCCCCTCAAGGGATTTCTTTGCTTTCTTCAGGTACTTGTGGGTAGCCTGAGCAGATTGAAAGTGTGCGTAGCTCTCACCCAATCCAATGAGGGTGTCGAGGTCTCTACGGATGCAATCGAGTAATTCGTTAGCTTGTTTCGGGGTGATTTGTTGCGTTGTCATAAAGCAATAGTATTAAGTTATCAGTAACCAACGGAAGCACCGAAGCGCTTCCGCTGTTATTAGTTGATATGCTCCCCATATCCCGTGGTTTCGCCCCATCTCAGGGGTCGAGCTCGTATGAGCTCAGGGTAGTAGATTGCTACCCCTCATCAGACTGATTATAACTTAGTATCCAATAAGCAAAGAACGTCACTAGACCTAACTAGTCGGAGTCAGCGTTACGGCGCTTTGTCCCTTTTAACTAATTTAAGTTACAGACGCCTCTCGGCGTTTCGTCCTCTCAGGACTCATCAGTGTAACTGCGATACTGGAACGCTATTTTATCTCTTTTCTAGCTTCTTCGATGACTGGAGCAAATGTACTCAGGTCGCCACCAGTTAGGTGTAGCTCGTAGAACTGCTTGGCAAGTCTTCTTGATACTCGTGCGCCAAGGTCATTAGCATTTACCGAAGCGATTTTTACATTAAGTACATCAGCAAATACTTGAGTCAGTGTTTCAATGTTTAGTGGATTTCTCATAAGGCATTTAATTTAGTCGTTGATTCGTTTCAACAATACAATGGTACGACAGCTTTTTTAATTACACAAGGGTTATACACACTTTTTTTCACAATTGAGTATAAATACCTAGGCATCTAAATCTTGCCGTAGTATGACCCGTGCGCACGTAAGGGGCTGACCCAAGGTTGGTATCCATCAGCCCAAAGAAACGCCTGGAGCGTGGATGTGTGAGAGTGTGAGAGTGTGTTGGGTTGGGGTGTATGGTGGGGTGGGGATTGTTCCACCTAAGGACAGAACACCTCCGGCAACTAGTCTGTTCCACCTGATCAGCCAACCGATTGAAAGCTAGATAGTTACATAGCTATAGCTGAACCAGTACTCTAGATAGCAAACGCTAAAAGTTTTGACAATCAATGCTTTATGTGTAGGGGGTGGGTTTGCAGATTCCACTTCGGGTTGCGTGCGCCAACGTTCTATACTATATATTATCCCCCACCTACGTATTACTCATCCCTTTTTTAACGGGTATATCAGTTGTTTAGAGCGCTTTTCAAGGGACAAAAAGCTGTTAAGTAGGATCAAGCCGGTCGGGGGAGGTTTTCGTGCAGGAGAAAGGAGGATGCTGGCAGGAGCAAACAGCTACTCAAAGCTGTGCGAACTGACAGTATCCGTGCCTCTTTTTTTTAGGGATAGTTCTTGCCGCTCTCACAAAGTAGCTGAGCGGGTCTCTGCTTGGGGCTCCGACCCTCCAGCTACAGAATGAGTAATTAGATGAAGCAAGAAGGATTCAAGTGGAAAGAATCCTGATTGCGTGAAGGAATCTAGAGCGAAGTTACAACTTTTTTCGGAGAAAGTCAAATCAATATTTACGGGGGTTACAGAAGGTTTAGCTTAAACTAAACCTTCCATTCCTTCTAGTTTAGGCAAGCCTAACAATATAACAGCTAATTATGCCTCTCTCTATATATGTTATGCATTTTGTACCTTTGCGCTATGATTCTAAAGAAGAAAACAACCAACGATCCTATCAAGATCAAAAAGAATAATGGTAGTGGGTACGATGCTATGATGAAACACCTGATCTCTAAGAAAGGTGGAACGCCACAGCAGTACGAACAGCTAATGGATATCATCGCATATCACGAAACAGGTCCACGTCAGCGTATGAAAGCTGACGCTGTACAGTTGATAAAAGATGCCGAGGGGAACTTAGTACCTCAAGGTGTTGGAAGGGGACTGTTTATGTTTGAGGCTGGTGAGAAAGCAGACGGCATAACTTCAGTGAATAGAACCTACAGAGAGTTCAAGGATAATAACATACCTATCCCTGATTGGCTAGAAGAAGCCTACAAGCAAAAAACACTAGATGCTTCTAAACTAACAGCTGAACAGCAGAAGGTATTGTTTATTGGAAAGTACCTGCAGCATCCTAGTGCAGACCTCGGCAAGTATGCTAGCGGCGATATCACCGCTAAAGACTTCTGGGGTAAGTACCACCACGCAGGTGGTGCGTCCACAGACTACGATCTGTTTGAAGATTCTACGGCAGCCTTTATGGAGAGCGATTACTATAAAGGTGATACAGCTAAGAAGGAGGAAGAAGGGGTTGATGACGATGACGCTATTGACGATGATATGTTCTCGTCTCTGTCTCGTGTAGCACAGATAGCTGTGAAGGCTGCAATGAAGAAATAATCAATACAATAAATAACTATCTTTGCATCTACAAGTGTAAAACTAATACTCAAGTATATACAATAAAGAGAAGTATGAAGACAAAAAAGAAATCGTTGTACGCTAAATATGGTACACTGGTTAAAGCGATGAAACGCTATGAGAATGGCGGAGAAACAGATCCACCAAAGAAAGGCGGAACATTACCCACACAAACAGTTGTTGAAGATAAGCCCGGAAAAAATGAAGGTTTGGTTACAACCTACCAATGGAAAGGTGATTCCTTGAACAAGGCTATTGACAAGGTAGACTTCCTTATTGACTACAACATAAAGGCAGGAACCCTTAGCGGAAAAGAAGCAGAAGCGTTTAGAGAGAAAGCTCACAAACAACTAGCTATGGGTAATATGGGTAACCTTCGGAGTATGCTCACCAAAGGTGATTTTATGTACTACCCGCAAGGTGTTACTGAGGGGACTCCTTCTGGACGCAGAATGCACAGTAAGGATTTCGAGAATCTAAGACTTGGAACAGGATTGGTAGAGGTTGAGCCTACTATGTTATCAAGAACCGATGAAGGCGTAAGCTTCGAGCAACTAACTCCTGAGCAAGCTGCAGAGGTAAAACGTATACAGGAAAAAACTGGTAAACCTCAAAGAGGGGAGATAACAAACGCTAAAACCACTCAGTTGCCTGACGGTACACCTGCTGGTCAATTCTCAGAGGAACAGCTATCACAGTTCGCTGAGTTAGGAGCTTACAGAGATCCTAACGCTCCAAAGCCTAAGAAGCAGTTCCAGCCTAGCCCTGAGTACAATGCAGGGGTTAAAGCTTATCAAGCAGACCTTAAAGCGGCTAACGAAACACTCAGGAACTTGCGTATGGAGTTTAGCCAGCTAGGAAGACTTGGTAAAAACAGCAAGAAGGGTCAGGCTCTTCAAGCTGAGATCGATGCGATTACTAACGACCGCAAGAAGTTGCGCCGACTAGGTAGTGATTTATCAGATTCTAAAGGCTTCGAAAATTACGAGAGCCAGAGAAATGAGATTAAGTTTGAATACGCTTCAGACTTCTTCGATTAATCATCATCCAAATAAAAAGCCCCCTCAAACGAGGGGGCTTTCTTTTTTATAGCTCTTCAGGGTGCCTTGTGTAGATGATCGCTAATCGATCGACGTACTTATTGATACATAGTATACCTCTTAGTCCGGGGCGTTCAAATTCAAATACCTCTTCATCATCAGTCTCGAACAAGAATGGCGCTCCGATTGTAGACATATCAGCTACAATATCGTAGATAGCGTAGATGCTGTCGATGTGTCCGTAGAATGCGTAGCATTCGTTTAGTCCGAATTTTGTTTCGTTGACGTGATCCAACTCAATGCCTAAGCCTTGGAGTTCTTTCGGTAGTTGCTGTGCAATTGCTTGACTCCCCAAGCACATTGCTAAAACGATCATTAATTTTCTCATAGTATTAAAGTTTGATTCTGATACAATGATAAACAAATAAAATCATACCAACCAAAAAAAATGTGAAGAAAATTTAAAATTATTTTCTAAAGTGTTGATTTACAGCTTTGTGCCGCCTTTTGCTCTGGGATCTACAGGTACATTTATTTGCTCCTCCCCAGCCATCTTCCTATAGAACTTGCTGACCATCAGCCTGCCGTTCTGTGATAGCGCATACCTGATACGGTAGCTGTACTTTGTTTCTTCACGAAACATATACTCCTCCATAGTCCCGGATCCAGACAGCCTGTCGAAGTGCTTATATATGTAGCCCTTCGCCTTGAGGGGTTGGATAAGGCGTTGCCACATCTTCCGCTTACTATAGAAGTAAGCCTTCGATGCGTAGTCGATGGTAAAAAACTCTAGATCGTATATAAATACCATAAACCGGATCTCCGCCTCGGATATGTTGTAGTTCTTAGCCATATCACGTAGGGCTAGATTCAGGTACTTCAGGTCGTTGGATTTTATGTATCTGTCCTTGATAACGGAGAAGTCTCGATACATCTTCTTCCTAGACACCTCGCTCTTAGGCATAACATTGAATTTAATATCTTTGTACAAAATTAATATTTATGAGCACGCTCTCAGGACAAAAGATAAAAGATAAGTTCGGGAACCTCCTTCACGTGGAAGGTGGGCTTACCTCAACCACTAAAGATGTAGAGGACGGAACCGGCGACGCATCAGCATTAAAACTGTCAACAACTACGGTAGAGGTGGACGGAACACTAAACTTTACCTCAGCCCCTTCTACAGACAACACAGAATCTACAGCGCTATTGATAGATGGCTCGGATAACGTAGTAAAGCGTGAGCTAAACAGCGTAGCATTTAACGGTCAGGCATTTCCAGAAACGGTTATAGGAACTGTTGAAACAGATCAAGCTATTACAGGATCCACTACTGAGACACTGGTATTTGCAGCTATAGACAATGGAAACGATGGTAAAAGCTTCCACTTATATAGCGGAACATCTGTACTTACTCTTACCCCAGCCAGCGGTGAGGTTCTTGTAGGTCAAGACGGTCTACTGAAGATATCTGGCAGCTTTAGAGCTGTGGTGCCTACCAACAACACAACTATAAATTATACCCTTGAGCGTAGCACAGACAGTGGATCCACTTGGTCTACCTATAGCGAGGTTGATGTAATCAAATCCGTAGGGGATGCAACAGCTGTACAGGTACACTCATTCTTCGGTACCTTCCTTGTTCGTGACGGATACATCTATAGAATACGCATCACTCCATCGTCAAGCATCACTGTCAAGCCGGGAACACAAGTAGAGTTTAACAGACGCCAACCACAATAATGAAAGATAGCCATAGAGACTGCATCGAGGAGATTCAGGAGCTGATGCTCCAGATCCTTGAGGTAGTTAAAAAATACGAACTAGAGGACGAGGTTCTTGTAGCTATGGCTGTGGGGTTCTTGAATATGGACACCGCTGAATTTGCCGCTGATGGTGAGGGCGTAGAAGTAAATATGAATCTACTATCTTCAATATCTGTGGATAGTGAAGAGGAGCTAGACGACCTACTATCATATTTAGTAGAAGCATACAGAATAGAACAGCAAGACAATCCCAGTAACATTAATTACTGGATCAACCGTATGGGCGGTAACGAATTAAATTAAACGAAATGATACGTAAAATAATCATTGGGGTAGACCCCCTGAAAGCTATGGCTTACTATGTAGGTCAGAAGGCCGGAGACTCTAAAGTAGACGCCATCATCCTAGACGATGCCTACCTGCACAAATACAAAGAAAAAAGATACCTAGTATATATAAAGCACCCTAAGAATGGTGTGATGCTATGGAAGAGCGTGGAGAACGTTCCCGTACTTATTGAGTACGACCTAGAGTTTTAAGGAAACTAAATTTAATTTATATGCGTAGTATATACGACTTCTTTGTGCACCTGCCCAAGGCGTTCAATGACGAGATACAGATGGGCGATACCAGCCTATATCTCGACCCGAAATTCAACGAGTTTAAGAACAGAAAGATGGAGGCCGAGGTGGTAGCCATCCCTGAAAAGTATGAGACCAACGTGAAGGTTGGAGACACGCTGTATTTTCATCACCACGTAGTCATTGCCGGTAACGGTAGAGGACAAGTAGTAAAAGATGATATCTACTATGTACGCTTCAACCCTAACAATGGACAGGCTTGTCAAGCCTACGCCTTCAAGTGTAAAGACACCGGCAAGGTGGAGCTCATCTCTGATTGGATCTTCCTAACGCCAGAAGAGCAGAAGGACGAGGAGGTCACAGAATCAGGCATCGTAGTATCTACCAAGAAACCTAAGTACAACCAGTTCGGGTATGTGCTGTACGATTCCCCACGTGTGCAGGAGCTAGGGCTAAAGTCCGGAGATAAGGTGATGATAATGAAGAACACCGACTACGAGATGGAGGTAGATGGACAGATACTCTACCGTGTACATATGGACGATATCTACGCCACTGGATTCTGATGGGACGCAAGAGAATGTTCAGCAGTGTAAGGGCTGGTGAAGAGCTGCTGGATGCTATGGCTCAGGCCATACGCAACATCACCGAAGAGATCAAAAAGCCCGTAGACTCGGACCTCACAGGGTCCGGTCGTAGGGCGGAACTCAAGAGCATAAAAGAGTCAGCTCTAGATGCTAAAGAGTTGATCACAGAATACCAGAAGCTCGAAACAATGATTAAAGAGCTGAAGGAGACTGGAGGGATTGAGGATGCTAGAGATTTCTCTGGCGGGTTAGCAGAAAGGTATGCTCAGCGTTAGTATAAGTGGTGGTGAACAGCTGCAATCTCGCAGTCTGCTTTCACACAATTTGTATATACGTGGGATCCTGTTGCACAGGACGTAAGCATTAACATACCGATGATAACTAGAATAATTTTCTTCATAGTCCTAATGTTAATTTAATGTAAAGCTACAAAATATAATTTAAATGGCAGGTCTAAAAGACATAGAAGGTTACGACGAGAAGGTGATCAACATCTGTCCGGACGATACATCTGGCGAGATAATAGAGCTTGCTGACCTGTTTATACAGCTACCTAAAGTACCGGCAAAGAACAAGATCTTATACCACGACAGACCCAAGAAGGATCAGCGTTGGGAGCGTCAGGAGATGCCTACCGAGCTGTCCAGAATACGCAGTATGGATGAGTGGTACGATATGCCTAAAGAGTTTAAGAAGAAGTACGAGCCATACATCGAGCAAGAATTTGAAAGACGTAAAAAGGGGTTGTGGTTTTTCAATAACGGTGAGCCCACCTATATAACGGGCTCCCACTATATGATGCTCCAGTGGAGTAAGATCGATGCCAGCTTCTATGGATACTATATGCGATTCCAGAGAGACATCTCCTACCATATGGAAGCGTGCTTCATAGACCCTAGGTGCGCTGGACAGCTATACACCAAGTGTCGCCGCTCTGGATATACAAACATCGCTGCCAGCAAGGTTGACGACGTAGGTACGTCAACCTACGATGCTACCATAGGGATTATGTCGAAGACCGGTAAAGACGCACAGGAGAACATCTTTATGAAGAAGGTGGTGGGGATGTACCGACAGTATCCATTCTTCTTTAAGCCTATCCAAGACGGTACCACAAACCCTAGAACGGAGCTCGCCTTCCGTGAGCCGAGTAAGCGCATCACCAAGAACAATAAGACCAGCTTCAAGGGTCAAGCCCTGAATACTATAGTAAACTGGCGCAACACCACCTCCAATGCATACGATGGGGAGAAACTAAAGCTGTTGTTCATCGATGAGGGCGGTAAGTTTGAGAAGCCTGAAGACATCCTAGAGGTGTGGCGCATCCAGCGTACCTGTCTTATGGTAGGGCGTAAATTTGTCGGCAAGGCGATCATCGGATCAACAGTTAACCCACTGGATAAGGGCGGTAGAAACTACCGTGACCTGTGGGATATGTCTAACCCCAACGACCGAAACTCTAACGGTAGGACCAAGAGTATGCTCTATCGCATATTCGTCCCTGCCTACGAAGCCCTAGAAGGCTTCTTTGATATCTATGGTAATCCTGTTATTGAAGATCCTGAAGAACCTGTAATGGGTGTGGATGGCGAACAGATAGATATAGGGTCTAAAACCTATCTCAAGAATGAACGCAAAGGATTGTCAGGTGATAGCAATGAGCTTAACGAAAGCATACGCCAGTTCCCTTTTACGGCAGAGGAAGCCTTCAGAGACTCCACTAAGTCTAGCCTCTTTAATATCGCAAAGATCTACGAGCAAATAGAGTACAACCAAGACCTCTACCCACAGCCCGTAATCAGAGGTAACTTCGTATGGGTAGACGGAAAGCAGGATACCAGCGTAATCTTTAAGCCTGATATCAACGGTAGGTTCCGTGTGTCGTGGATGCCACCTGCAGGACTCCGCAATAAGATGGATCTGGAGCGTGGGAAGAAATCTCCGGGCAACGACTGGCTAGGTGTAGGCGGTGTCGATAGCTACGACCTTGACGCTACAGTTGATGGAAGAGGCTCTAAGGGAGCCTTCCACCTCTACAATAAATTCAATATGGAGTACCCCTCTAATATGTTTGTAGTAGAGTACGCATCACGCCCACCACTGGCTAGGATCTTCTACGAGGATGTGCTAATGGCTGCAGTATTCTATGGGTATAAAATACTAATAGAGAACAACAAGTACGGCATCGCACGATACTTCGAGATGCGTGGCTACGACGAGTACTTGATGGACCGCCCTGAGCATCTCAAGTCAACAGCTAGAGTAACGGTAAAGACTAAAGGTATCCCATCGAATTCACAGGACGTGATACAGGCACACGCACAGGCAATAGAGTCTTATATCCACGAGTATGTGGGTATGGATGATAACGGTAACTACCAGCCTATGTACTTCAATAGAACGCTGGAAGATTGGATCAATTTTCGCATAGATAATCGTACACAATATGACCTTACGATATCTTCTGGATTGGCATTGCTGGCTGCACAAAGAGTCAAGAAAAAGAAAGTTAAAAAAGACAACTCAGACAAGACGTTCTTCAGAAAGGGCAAGATTATCCAGCGTTGATAAAATGGTTATATTTGCAGTTGATAAAGATTCAGCGAAACGATGAATAATCAAAACAAGTATACTTTTCCAGACCCTTTAGCGCCCACGGAAGAGAAAATGAAGAAGGCATACGGGCTAGCGTATGCAAAGTCATTGATGGCTCAATGGGGCGGCATAGATACCGAGGGCAGCCTCTATAAGCGTAGATACAAGGAGTTTGAAACTTCAAGGGCTTATGCCAATGGTACTCAGGACACTACGATCTATAAACAGATCTTAAATTCGCTGGATCCAAACAATGGTGACGGTAGTATGATGACGCTGGACTGGACTCCAGTTCCTATCGTTCCTAAGTTCGCTAAAATCGTTGTTAATAAAATCATCTCCTCATACAGATACCCACAGGTAGAAGCTATCGATCCACTCTCTAGATCAGAGAAGGACGTTAAAAAGAAAAAGGTAGCGCTACGCATTGAGAACAAGGAGATGTTCGAAGAGGCAAAAAAATCTGGACTTAAGGTTGATGTAGATCCGGACTCACTTCCAGAAACACCAGAAGAAGTAGAAATCTTCTTGGACACAAATATTAAGACTGACGCAGAGATCGCTGCACAGCTAGCTACCAATATGACACTCAGTTGGAACAACTTCGACGAGCGTGTATACCGCAGATGTGTGGAGGATTTGGTGAGCTGTGGTATGGCAGTGACTAAGCGTAGCAACGATCCCAACTACGGGATCAACGAAGAGTATGTAGACCCGGCGTTCTTTGTGCACAGCTACACTGACGACCCTACATTCTCAGACATCGTATATGCAGGGCACATCAAGCGCATCTCTATCCAAGAGCTGAAGCGCCTTTGTGGCGACCAGCTCTCTGAAGAGGAGTACCAGAAGATCGCTAAGACAGTGATGAACAAGTACGGTAATAATGCTTCTCGCTTTATGGAGAACTATTACGACCAGCGCCTCAGCCGTTACACTTACGGCTACGATGAGTTTACCCTAGAGGTATTGGACTTCGAGTTCTTATCTGTTGACTCTATGATCTACGAGAAGAAGAAGTCTAGATTCGGAAACATCGGATTCTACTACAAGGGCAATACCTACGAAACGCCAAAGAACAGCGTATACGATAGAGAGCCTGTACAGATGAATAACGCCACCGTGTACGGAGGTATGTACATCATTGGTACAGAGCACATCTTGAACTACGGACAAAAGAACAACGTCCCTAAGAATATCCACGACATCACACGTGCACAGATGTCCTACTCTGTGGTAGCGACAAACATTAGAAATATGGTTCCTAAGAGCCTTGTTTCTAGCGTCATTGGTTTCGCAGATCAACTACAGCTGTCGCACCTAAAGATTCAACAGGCCATTGCTAAGGCGAAGCCTGACGGCATCATCATTGACGTTGAGGGTCTAGAGAATGTAGACCTTGGTCGTGGTGGAGATTTACAACCATTAGAGATTCAAGACATCTACGAGCAAACAGGTGTGTTCTACTACCGCAGTAAGAACCCAGAGGGCGGTTTCCAAAACCCGCCCGTTCGTCAGATCGACAACAGCATTAGAAACATCAACGAGCTTATCGCCCTGTACAACCACTACCTACGTATGATCCGTGATGCCACGGGTATCAATGAGGTGGCTGACGGTACCACACCTAAAGGTGAAGCCTTAGTAGGGGTAAACCAGATGGCAATGGCAGCAGCAAACAATGCGCTATACGATGTTACTAACGCTAGTATGATATTATACAGGAAGGTCTGTGAAGACATTATAAAATGTCTACAGATCCTTCCTTCGCAATCTGTCTTGTATAGCGTGTACGAGAAAGCCATTGGCAAGACCAATATGGAGGTGTTGAACAGCTTCAAGGATCTTCCGATGTACAACTTCGGCATCCGTGTATTATCAGACCTTAGTGATAAAGATCGTCAGTACCTAGAGCAGAATATTCAGATCGCCCTAGGTCAGAGAGAGATAGATCTTGAAGACGCCATCGCTATTAGAAACATCAAGGATGTTGATCAGGCAGAACGCCTATTGATCATCCGCCGCAAGAAGCGTATCGCTAAGCAGCAGGAGATGCAGCAGATGAATATCCAAGCGCAAGCTCAGGCTAACGCTCAGGCATCTCAGGTAGCTGCCCAAGCTGAGGTTCAGAAGCAGCAGGCGCTAGTACAACTAGAGATGCAGAAGAAGCAGATGGAGTACCAGCTCAAGTCTCAGTTGGCACAGCTAGAACACCAGATGCGTATGGAGCTTGAGAAAATGAAAGGCGAGTTTGGTGTGATGGAGCAGCAGATCGAAAGCCGAGTAATCTCTGATAGAGAAGCTATGAAGGAAGACCGTAAAGACGGCCGTGTTAAGAAGCAGGCTGTAGAGCAGTCTAAGCTTATAAGCCAGCGTAAGGGTTACCGAGGCGAGCTCCCCGATGAATCAGATATATTTTCATAAAAACACTAACTTTGCAAAAAACAAATAATAATGGCTCAAAAATTACAGAGAGACGCTAACTTCAATCTTCAGGCTTTTGGTCAGGCTGGATTCGATTTGGTGGCTGCATCAGAAACGGTAAACTCTCATAACTATATTGCTATCACCGCTTTGGAAGACGCTCAGATTGACGCTACCGCAACAGAAGGTGATAGCCTTACAGATATAACAATACCAGCGGGACTCACAATCTTCGGAAGGTTTACCTCTGTCACTTGCGACTCAGGTAAAATATTAGTATATAGAGAGGTACTATAATGTTAGTCTCAGGCTCATCAATACTTACCGGCGGTGTTCTCCGCCCATACTATGTCGTTGCCGCCTCATATTTTAAAAAGCGTGCGGTAGACGATGGCGCTATAGTAGAGTCTATTAGCTGCGTAAAAAATGGAATTAAGTCTATGGGAGACGCAGACTCTGGGCGGGTATTGTTTGACGCATATGATCTTAGAGTTGAAACAGCAGGTGGCTCTACAGAGGCTCGTACTTGCACGATTAACGAACTAAACGAACTATTATAATGAGCAAATTATTTGACGATGCAAGTTTAGTAATGATACCCTCTGCCTACAAGGATGGTAAGCTGTATAGTGTACGCCCTACGGATGGTAGTGGGGATTTTACCTTTAGTAGGGGTTCAAATCTTGCTGCTACTAGGGTAGCCTCATCGGGCTATATTGAGAAGGGTAGAGAGAATCTCTTGCTGCAATCAAATAGTTTTGATACTACTTGGAGTGGGGCAGTAACAACGACAAGCGGTCAAAGCGGATATGATGGTACATCAAATGCTTGGCTTATTCAAAACACTTCGGATTCTGCTTACATAAGACAAACTAATACAACAAGTGGTGTCCTTACTGCCTCAATTTATGCAAAGGCAGGAAATGTAGATTGGATGAGATTTGCGGTTAGCAATAGCCCTATTGTCTCTATTTATTTTGATTTGGTTAATGGCGTAGGATATGGTGCTTCTAACTTAATATCACACGACATTGAAGATGTAGGTAACGGATGGCATAGATATTCGGTATCGTTTCTTGCGAGTTCAATGAGTGGAATGCAATGGTATCCTGCTGACGCCAATAATGATTTAGGAGAAGTAGGAGATAACATCCTAATTCAAGACGCTCAATTAGAGCAAGGCTTGGTAGCAACGGATGTAATTACTACAACCACTACAAGCGTATCGGCAGGTATCTTGGAGGATATGCCTCGCCTTGACTATTCGGGTTCGTGTCCTAGTCTCTTACTTGAACCACAACGCTCAAACCTGATAACGCAGTCAGAGTATTTTGGGGCGTGGAGTACATTAAATTCATCCGTAACAAATAATTCAACCACCTCACCCGAAGGGCTTACAAATGCGGCATTATGTGAGTATAACATTACTTCAAGTAATGGATATATAAGATTAGCTCATACTGCGGCACAAACTATTAGCTTCTATATAAAATATAAAGATGTTCAATGGGTAATGGTATACCTTTCGGGATTAGGTGCAGGAAAGTTTATTGATATACAGAATGGCGTTGTAGGTGGTAATGTTGGTTCGGGTGCAACTGCTGAAATCGTTGATGCAGGAAACGATTGGAAAAGAGTTATTTTAAAATCATCTTCAGCGAACATTACACAAACAAGTATATACGCAGCAGCTTCTGACGGCTCTTATGCTTCAATAACTCTATCGGGTGGAATTTATTTATATGGCGCACAAGCAGAAGATGCGACTTACCCTACCTCATATATACCAACATATGGTTCAAGTGTAACGAGGTCTGTCGATACTTTTGAAGTAACAGGTATTAGCGACCTTATAGATTCTCAAGGAGGGGTAATGCTTTTGGAGTCTCAAGCACTTGATAGAAATCAAGGATATAGTGGCATCTCTTTAAGCGATGACACATTTACTAATAACGCTCAAATTCGTTATGGTAGTTCGACTGACCAAGTTCAAATACAATATCGTGTAGGTGGTGTGAATGAGTGTTTAGCATCCAACTCCGAAAATGATATTACGAATAACCTTAAAATTGCATTTAAGTACGAGGCTAACTCTTTTAAGATGTTTGTTAATGGTGTATTAGAGGCTACCGATACAAGCGGTTCAGTAAATGCAGCAAATACTTTTGACACTATTAAAAGCAATAGAGGAGATGGTAGCGATAAGTATTTAGGTAAAATAAAGCAATTAGCAATCTTCCCAACGGCATTAACTGATAGCGAATGTATCGCCTTAACAACTTTATAAGATGAGTATATACGACAAATCAAGTTTGGTACTTATACCAAGCGGAACTAAAACAGGAAAGGTCTACTCGCAGAAGCCTGTTAGTGGTGATGGTGATTTTACTTTTACTCGTTCGTCTGCTGCTACGAGAGTTAATGCAGATGGGTTTATAGAGAAGGAGACTCAAAACCTCTTGCTGCAGAGTAATACTTTTAGCAATGCGGTATGGGTAGATAATGCAGGAACTTGTACGAGGACATCGGGGCAATCGGGATATGACGGCACTACCGATGCTTGGTTACTTACTCAAGACACGGCAGGATATGATAATATAATTCAATCAGTCAGTTCTTCGGGAGTTAACACATATAGCATTTATGCTAAAGGAAGTTCAACTGCGTTTACATTGCGTATTGCAAACACGGGAGATCGGGTTTTATTTAATTTAAGTACAGGTAGTGTAGCAAGTACATTCGGTAGCAACCTCGTAGACTATGGTATGACCGATGTCGGAGGGGGTTGGTATAGATGTTACTTGACGGCAAACGCAACAATCACAGACTTAAATATATACCCTTACTTTAATAGCACTACTGCAACAAGCGTTACAATCCAAGATGCCCAACTTGAGCAGGGACTTGTAGCAAGAGACTATATAGAAACGACTACTACTGCCGTAGAGGGAGGTATTACTGATAATGTACCAAGATTGGACTATACGGATAGTTCGTGTCCTGCTTTGTTGTTAGAGCCACAGCGTACAAACTTGGTAACGCAGTCAGAGTATTTTGGAGATTCTTCTTGGTCTAAAACTTCATCAGGAAGTGGCTCAAATGCTATTGTAACTGATAACTACGGAACATCTCCCGAAGGTATACAAAATGCTTCTAGGCTACAATTAAATCTAAATGGAGGAACTTCGGGTTCTGACATATCGTATATCGCTTACTATTATACAGCAACAGGTGTTACTACTACCAACAGCATTTATATGAAATCTTTAAGCGGCACAAGTAATGTGCGCATAAGATGTGGTTCAACATTCAAGAGCGTAGATGTTACGACTGATTGGCAAAGATTTGATGTAACAGATTCAAGCACTTCGGATAGGCTTCAAGTGCTTATCTATGGAGGTATTAATAGCGATACAGCAGACTTGCTTGTTTATGCAGCCCAAGCAGAAGCAGGAAGTTACGCAACATCCTACATCCCTACCTATGGGAGTAGTGTGACTCGTGTGGTTGATTCGTGTCTTGCTACTTCAGTAAGCGATTTGATAGGTCAAACGCAGGGAGCGTTTTTTGCTGAATTTAAAATTGAAAATTTAGAGAACTTGGCTACTCGTAGACTGCTTACTTTGAGTGATGGTACTTCAAACACAAGAATGGTTGTATACCTTAATTCTCTAAATAAAATTAGTATCTACATAGTAGATGGTGGTGTTGCTCAATGGGATTATACAGGAACTATACTGACGGAAGGTACTTACAAAATTGCTGTTGGATATGCGGCAAATGATTTCGTATTATATTTAAATGGTAGCGTTGAAGCAAGTGATAGTTCGGGTTCAGTACCCGCAACAAATAGAATTGATATTGGAAGTCAGCTTGGTTCTAATGTAGGTGAGCAACCAATAAAGCAATTATCAGTATTCAAGACACGACTAACAAACGCTGAATTAGCAGACTTAACAACACTATAATGAAAACATTTAGAAAATACTCTTTCGGCAGCAAGGGTGCTGCGACTACAAAGATTAACGCACTAGGAGTCGATGAGGAAGGAAACCCTACGCATAGCCACGCTATCGTACATCTCGGTAACCTCGTAGAGCAAGAAGGTACATACGATGAAGAAGGAAACGAACTCACCGCACCTGTACTATCTTCTACCTACCATATAGATGTATTGTGGGATGGTGAGGCAGACAGCTCTTGGGATGGGCAGCTAGTATGGTGTGCGCCTATGGGTGTGCATACCTTTGGCTCTAGCTCTGCTATTAGAGAATGGACGGAGAAGTGTAAGGAGTTGCATCCAGAATACTTCCCAGAACCAAGTGATCTATAAAAAATAACAGCCTGAAAGTCAATAGATTATCAGTAAAGAGGTTGCAGAAATGCGACCTCTTTTTTTATACCTTTGCTGTTATGAAAGCAAAGAAGAGAGATTCAAGACTTGAACGGGCGGGTGTGAGCGGCTATAACAAGCCGAAGCGAACACCCAATCACCCCAAGAAATCTCACATTGTTGTTGCTAAGGTAGGCGACTCTATCAAGACAATCCGCTTTGGTGAGCAGGGTGCTAAGACCGCCGGTAAGCCGAAGGAGGGTGAGTCTGATAAGATGAAGAAGAAACGTGCTTCTTTTAAAGCACGACACGCTAAGAATATTGCAAAGGGTAAGCTGTCTGCTGCTTATTGGGCAGATAAAGTAAAATGGTAATGAAAGAACCTGAAGATTACTTCGACACAGTTGAGTTTAAATCTTTACCACTAGGTAAAAGACTTTGGCGCAGGGCGGTAATCGCCTTTTGGTTAACAATCAGTTTATGAAGTTAAGAGGCATTAAAAAAGTAAAAGATTTATTCTGGTACAGCGATAGTGAACCAAATGAGATCCTAATCTCATTTTGTCATTTGATAGCATTGCCTGCTAGTATCATTACAGAGCACCATACTCCTAGCTGGCTTCTCGTTGCGGGAGCTATAGCTGCAGGAGCATTTCAGATGTGGGCAGTAGTATGGAATGGTACTTTACGTATGCGTTTATTGGCTGTGCAAGTAGCTACTTTGATTGCCATTATGACTATTGTAAACTTGTGTATGGCGGGTCTTATGGAAGGTAGTCGTACAGGATGGATAGTCATTGGACTATTTGCTTGCTGGAATACAGTTAGAGTATTTAAAGAAAAGGTGGAGAAAGGTGTTTAATAGACTTCGTCAATTATGGAGGTATAGTGATAGCCAGCCTACAGAGATTACGCTAGGCGCAGCTCTTATGGTGCTTGCGCCTATAGCTACTTTTGTAGAACTTGGATTTATGCCTGTTTACCAGCTAGCTCTAATAGCCGCAGGAGTTTATCAGCTATACTGCATATCTAAAGGCAATTTAAATTGCAGGGTTATTGCAGCGACATTAACTTTTGGATTGTACACCACAAGCTTAACTATGTATTTAATGACTATAGGTCTACCTACGCCATCTCATTACGGGTGGCTATTATTAGTTATATCTTCTTTTGGAAACCTCAAAAGATTAAAAACAGAACAGCTACACAGAAATGGATAACATAACACAAATAATAATAACTATTGCTACAGTAGCTGGGTCTGCTGGTATATGGAAGTTCTTTGAAGCTAGGCTCAAAGTCAAATCAGAAGAAAAAAAATCAGAAAGAGAAAATAGTGACGGAGTGCAATACAGAGACGATTTAAAGAGCCGGGTGAGAAACCTAGAGCAGTTACTTGCTTCTAGCGCAGACGAGAAGGATGAACTCCGCAACCAAGTATTAGCACTTACACAAGAAGTATCTGCACTTCGTGTGAAGGTGGAATTCTTAGAAAAAGAAAACGATAGATTAAAAAACAAATAGTATGAAACACCTAAAAGTATTTTGGCTTTGGATCAAGGAAACTCATAAGCGCTTTTGGTGCTATTGGTTAGGATTCACTGACCTAGATGAAAAGGCTCTAGCATCATACGCTGAAGCACGTCGCAGATACTCTAACGTTAAGGAAGAGTTGAAGGATGCTGTAGATGCAGCTAAAGGCAAGTAACAATTATGAAGGCTAAGAAGTCGAGAGTAAACGAAGCCGGTAACTATACTAAGCCAACGCTTAGGAAAAAGCTGTTTAAGCAAATTATGGCAGGTAGCCGTGGAGGTAATCCCGGACAGTGGTCTGCACGTAAGGCACAGCTACTCGCTAAAGAGTATAAGGCTGCGGGAGGCGGCTATAAAAACTAATGGCACTCAAGAAATCACAACAGTCCCTGAGAAACTGGACAAAGCAGAAGTGGAGTACAGCCAGTGGTAAGAAGAGTAAAGATACTGGTGAGGCTTACTTCCCGGCTAAAGCTGTCGCTGCACTGAAGAAGGCTGGGCTTTACAAAAAAGCCACAGCCCAAAAGAAAGCAGCGACTAGTAAAGGGGAACAGTTTGCTAAGTACTCTACTGACATACAGCGCATTGTAAAAAGGTATCGTTAGAATCGTTAATTTTGCAACATTAATTAAATATATATTATGAGTTCAGTTGAAAATGATTTATTGGAATCTATTGAAGATGCTGGTTTTGAGGTAAGTGATACACCAGAAGCAGTTCAAGAAGAGACCACAGCTCCAGCAGGAATCCCAGAAGGCGTAGCGCCTGATTTTGATTTTTCTGGAGGAGAGGAAAATACACAGCCTGTTCAAGAGCCAGTCTCTAATGAGCAGACTGAAACGGTTGGGGGTTACGACCCACAACCACAAAGTTCTTTTAATACGGAAAACAACGTAGAGTCGTATGACAACGAAGATGTTGACGGGCTTGTTATGGGATATCTCAGCGAAAAGCTAGGGATGGACCTAAGCAGTCTTGAAGATCTTCGAAATCCTACAACTCAACGACAAGCAGAGATTGATGAGCGAATTAAGGTAATTGCTGATTTCGTTGAACAAACAGGTCGATCTCCAGAAGACTGGTTCAGATACCAAGCTATGAACCCATCCGAAATGGATGACCTCACAGTGGTAAAGATGTCTATGACAGCTGAATATCCAGACTTAAATTCTGAGGAAATCGATATGTTAGTTGGAAACAAGTACAAGATCGATGAAGACCTGTATACTGAAGACGAAATCAAGTTGTCTAAATTACAGCTTAAGATTGATGCAAATAAATCTCGACAGTCTATTGAAGGTTTGCGTAGCAACTACACAATCCCCGAAGTAGAAAAAGAGACAGCTGTTCAAAGTCCTATTGACGATCAATGGATCAGCGCTATGAAAAGAGAAACCAATGCTCTAGAAGCATTGAGTTTCGAGCTTCCCGGCGGGGAGTTTGAATTTGGAATTAGTGAAGATTACAGAGGTCAGTTAATAGACAAGAATAGCAACATAGAAACCTTCTTTGATCAGTATGTTGGTCAGGATGGTCAGTGGGATTACGATCTGTTTAACTCACACCGAGCCTTGGTGGATAATATAGATGCGATTGCAAAGAGTATTTACCAGCAGGGATTGAGTGACGGACAGCGTAGAATCGTTGATCAGGCTGCAAATGTATCGACAAAGAGCCCGAATGTTGGAACGGGTAATAATACCAATAATTTAGAGCAGCAAATACTTGATGCTCTGAATGTGGACAAAACATTAAGATTTTTATAAAGCCTAAAAAATAAAATACTATGGCATTAGGAACTCCTCCTGTTAATGGCGGCGGCGTCTCAGCAGGATTTAAATCACTAGACCCAGCGAAGTATACTTCATTGGGTGACTTCATTGATGAAGTAAACGCACCAGATAACCGTGACCTTTTGGTTAAAACTTACGGTAACCAAGGTATCACTGGTTTCTTGAAAATGACCGGAGCTGTAAAAGCTAGCGGTTCTAACGACGAAGTACAATACTGGGAAGAGTCTCGTCTTCACAGCAAAGCTACTATCACTCCTTCAGGTACTGCAGACATCGCTTCTGGCGCTGCATCTTGTGAGATCGTAATCGCATCAGGTTCTACCTTCTTGCGTAACAACGACGTTGTATTGTTGAACGGATCTATCCGTGCGGTAATCGACGGTATCTCTGATTCTGAAGGTATTGGTTCAGGAGCTGCTGCTGCATCTGCAACTGCTGTTGCCTTGACTGGATCATTCGGTGAGCTTATCGCAACAGGTACTGCTCAGGATGTGCCAATCGTTGGTAACTTGTTCGCTCAAGGTTCAGACCAGCCTACTCAGTTCATCGAGTCTAACGTAGTTAAGCGCACTAACCCATATATGATCTTGAAAGAAACTTTCAAAGTTTCTGGTTCTCAAGCTACTAACATTGGCTGGATCAACTTGGGTAAAGGTGACTACCGCTGGTACGTTAAAGGCGAAATGGATACTCGTCAGCGCTTCTTAGACAAGCGTGAAATGATGATGTTATTGGGTGAGAAAACTGCTGGATCAGGTCTCTCTATCAACGGAACAAGCGTTGTAGGTTCTGAAGGTTACTTTGCTGCTATCGAAGATCGTGGTATCGTAGCTTCTACAGCTGCTGACGGTGACTTCGCTACATTGTCTGACATCGACGCTATCGTTAAAGAGTTGGATAAGCAAGGTGCTGCTCCAGAATACTGTATCTACGCAAACAGCGCTACTATGCTAGCGTTGGATGATATGGTTGCTCAAGGTTTGGCTACTTCTGTTACTGGTGTAACTACAGGTGCTCAAGCTTTCGGTGCATTCTCTAACAGCCAGCAAGGTGCTATCGAGCTAGGATTCCAAAGCTTCCGTCGTGGTGGTTACACTTTCCACACTAAGTCTTGGAAATTGTTGAACGATCCAACATTGTTGGGTAGCTCTGACTACAACGGTGTTATGATTCCTTTGACTACTGTAGTAGATCCTAAGAGTGGTAATCGTGCAGCTGCTTTGGAAATGAATTACAAAGCTGCTAACGGATACTCTCGTGAAATGGAGCACTGGATGACAGGTTCTATCTTGGGTGTTACTAACGCTAACACTGATAGCCTACAGTTCAACTACCGTTCTGAGTGTAACTTGATTACTCGTGCTGCTAACCAACACGTACTTATCAAGAACAACGGTCTTTAATAGACTATTGATATGAATAGAGGGGGAGGCCAAACCTCCCCCTTATATTCTTTTTGTTTTTAATTATATTTAATACGAATAAAAATGGCAACAGCTAAAGCTAAAGCTAGCCCTAAAGCTAGCGTTTCAAAACCTGCACCAGTTGCAGTACCTCAAGAAGCTAAGTCTAGCTTCAAGATCAAACAATCGTACAACCCTTCTACCACTACCGTTTACGAAGTAATTAAAGGCGGGGGTATTGTATGTAAAATCCCATCAGAAGTAACCATCTTTGACGAAGGCACAGGACGTGTTCGTGCTATCCGTTACTGCCCTAACGAGCCTTCTATCTTTAGAGATGAGCAAGGTGAGTTCGCACGTCGTGAACACATTATGTTCCGTGACAAGATGTTGGCAGTACCTTACACAAAGCCAAACTTGAAAGAGTTCTTGGACAGACACCCCGGCAATGCAGCCAATGGCGGTAGTTCATTTAAGACTATCGACAAGACAGCAACAGCTGAGGAAATGTTACAGAAGGAATTCTCTCAGCACGAAGCTATTTCATTGGTGCGTGAGAAGCCGATTGACGAGCTTTTATCAGTAGCGATGTATCTGAACATCGACATCAACCAGAAAAACGCTGAGATCAAGCGTGAGCTACTCCTAGAGGCTAAGGGTGATCCTTCTAAGTTTATTCAGTTGTTCGACAACCCGCAAGTGAAGTGTCGTTCAGCTGTTGTTCAAGCTACCCAGTACCAGATTCTTAACGCTAGAAAAGATGGTATGTATTGGTACGACAGTAATCGTCTCATCGTAATTGCTCCAGCAGGAACAGATGTTATCGATGTAGCTACTCGATTCTTCTTAACAGACAAAGGAGCCTCGGCTTATGAAAGAGTATTGGACGAGTTAGAGAAAATCTAATTCACTCATTTACATATACTTACAGAAAGGGGTTGCATTTTGCAGCCCCTTTTATTTATTATCTTTGTCGTAGTAAAGCAATTCTATAATGGCAAGTGTAAATCGAGTGTATAGCACCCTCAAAGGGATAGTAAACAAAGACCAGAAAGGCTTTGTCACTCCAGCTATCTTTAACGAGTTTGCTTCAGTAGCACAGATGAATATATATAACAGGTTATTCGATCAGTTTAACAATGCGTTGCGTTTCAGACGTGCTAGTTTAGATGCGGGCAGAGACCTAAGTAAAGATAAGCAAGCGAAGGAGGATCTTAGCGTATTCGCTAAAACAGCCACCTTGACAAAGTCTGGTGATGTTTTTTCAAAGCCTTCTGATCTAGGCAGAATCATCTCTATGAGAACAGCTGCTACATTTAGTGGTGGCTCATATTCTGGTAATCAGGTATCTATCCTTTATGATCAAGACGATATAGACAGAGTGCTCTCTAGCGATCTTTCTAAACCGACATCGACAAGCCCAGTGGCTTTGGTGTCTTCAGACATAGAGATATTCCCTACGGATGTCTCTACAATGGTAATGAGATATTACAAGCTCCCGCAGGGGTTGAACCCCACCTCAGGTGCTAAATCTGTAGACCAGCCTAAGTTTGGGTATTCTACAGCTGTCGCTGGCGTAGAGCTATACTCTGCCAGCTCTAGTGTAGACTTTGAATTGCCTGAGCACTATTTTGTAGATTTAGTTGTAGAGGTAGCACAGCTAATAGGTATTAACCTTCGTGATGCAGATGTTGTGAATTACGCAACTAAAGAGATCACGGCAGAACAAGTTAAATAATGTCACAGGAATCAGTATCTGTAACCCAAATAATAAACGACTTCATCCTTACGCAAGGCTCTGATGACTACGCATCAAACGCTAGCGATACAACGCTGCGTAATATTGCATTGCGTGGGATTAGAGAGATGGGCTTTGATCTTAATAAAAAGATCAAAACAGCCCAGCTCACCGTAGATACAGCTCTAGGGAAGGTAGACTTTCCCTCAGACTTTGTTGCATTAACCAAGCTTGGTGTTCTAGGTACTGACGGTATACTATACAGCTTTGTAGAGAACCCAAACCTCAACCTACTTCCCAACGAGGGACCAGATACGTTATCTGATTATATGGTAGGTTTTGAATCATACGTATATAGAAACTATATCAGTGACAGCTCACAAGGTCGTCTATACGGTCTAGGTGGTGGTCAAGGATCTGGAGAGTATAGAATCAACTTTGAGGAGGGGCGTATTGAAGTAGCCTTGAACACCTCGGTTAATAAGGTACTCATAGAGTATGTAGCAGACGAAGCTAGAGCAACAGACCCATCTGTACACGTATTTGCTGAAGAGGCGCTTAGATCTTATATATACTACCGCATCATCGAACGTAAAAGCAATGTGCCTTACAACGAGAAGATGAGAGCGAGACAAGAATACTACAATGAAAGACGCAAGGCTAATGCCAGAATGAAGTCGTTCGGTAAGAATGACGCATTAGCGATGATAAGACGCAATAACAAACTATCGCCTAAGTACTAATATGGCTCTACATAAGTTAACTCCAAGATACCTTAACAGTGACGATGATGTCCGCTTAGTTAAGAGTACAGAAATGACTGATGCTCTTAACGTGCGTATTTCTTCTGATGACGAAGGAGATGCCTTTGTCATTAAGAACGCATACGGTAATGACGAGATTACGTTAGATACCGCATTGCCTGCAGGTACCAACAAGGTTATAGGTTCTGTAGCTAACGATCAAAAAAACTCCATATTTTATTTTGTATGGAACAGCAATAATGATCATACCATATATAGGTATTCAGCAACAAAAGATGCGGCATACCAAGTATACAAAGATTCTGTTTTAGGTTTTACGGAAAACACTTTTGTAAAGGCTAATATAGTTACATCATTAGACGGTGATGAGTTGGTTTACTTTAGTGCTGCAGACAGCTCACCTAAGAAGATCAATGCATCCAAGGCTTTGCGTGGCGGATATCCTTCTCAGTTTACCTCTGGTACAGATGAGGAAAAGCTGTTATACTTAACGACAGCTAAACAGCCTCCTTTAGATCCACCTACCTACAGTATTGTAAATAACGGAAACCTAAAAGAAAATAGAATAAGCGATAAGGTTTTTCAGTTCGCTTATAGATACATATATCAAGACGGCGAGATATCAGCGTTATCACCATATTCATCTTTGACTACTTCAGTAGCGCAGCTGAGAGATGGATTCAACACTCAGGAAGCTAAGGACTTTTATAATCAGATTAACGTGTTTGTTAAAAACACGGTAGCTGATGTAGATAAGATTCAAGTGTTTGCCAGAGAAGGTAACGATGGTACGTTCTACGAGATCTCAGAGATCAATAACAGCTTCAATACTAACGCTGTTACAGTAGGTTTTAGTAATCAGTTTAAAGGCGGTGCATTAAGCACTATAGATAAAAACAAGCTATTTGATAATGTGCCTCAACTAGCGGATTCTCAAGAAATCGTTGACGGCAGATTGATGTATGGTGGCTACACTGAAGGATACCCTAACTTTCTAGATGTTAACGATGTAGCTCTTGTAGCTAATTACAAAGACACGGAAACGATATACGATATAACTTTAACAGCTACCTCTAGCGGTACTTCGGGAGGTAAAACTATTTTAGACTTTAATGATCTAGATGATTTCCCTACCACATTTACAGAAGAGTCTACAATATATTTAAATGTAAATTTTTCTGGGGATGCAGTGACTTTTAATGGCGGCTCAGGAACAAATGATCCATTGTCTTTTTCTGGTGTTAAAGTTGTTATCACTGATTTAGACGGATCAAATGCAAAGCAGGTAACCCTATCTGAAACTGATGATCCTGTATCATTTATTCCTTCAGGTATTTTTATATCTGAGATGATATCAATTCCAAGCGGCACAAGTAAACTTGGAGCTATGAATGCGATTAGATCTAGATTAACATCAAAAAAATACAATTTGATGTTAGCCCCCACTAGAGATCAAAATGTTGTGTTTACGACTTCTGGTTCGGCTTTCACAGACTTCACCGCTCAGGTAAGTGGTAGAGCTGTTATAGAGCCAAAATATTTATCTTCTTATAAAATCGAATTAGACGTTAGTGAATTAGAGATGTATATCGGAGGTGTTTCCAGCCCTGTGAATAATCAGAATTTGTTAAAGGCTATATTAACTGGAAACCAAGACGTTATTTTAAAAAATATTGCAGCAGAAGGCGGATTCAAGGATGCGGCGGCAGTATTTTTTGAAGGAGGTAAAGAAAGAAGTGTTGTGGCTGCTGGTATTATATCGGTAACGCAAAGCGATGGACTTAATTATGAATTTACTCAACCGTCTGTTATAGGCACTTCATTTACTTCTGCTTCTGTAGATTCCTCAGATAAGTCTTTTAAATCTGGTTCATCTCATAAGATGGGGATTGTTTATTATGACAGTAGAAATAGGAGCGGTGGCGTTCAGGAATTAGGGGATGTTTATATAAATTCTCTAAACAACAGAGCAGACGAGAATGATTTGTATGGAGCGGCCTCTATAGTAATGCGCCTTCCTGATAAAGCTCCAGATTGGGCTAGCAGATGGGCGCCTGTCTATCAAGGTAGAGGTTCGTCTAGGTTAAAAATAATGTACAGTATAGACGGTGCATTTATCCCGTACAGAACCAATTCTAGTTTAAGAAATTCTACAAACAACAATAGAATATACCTTTCTTTAAATTCTGTTTTTAAAAGAAGTATAGGCTATAACGACGCTGCAGGAGCCGATTTAAAATATGCGTTCCAAAAAGGAGACAGGCTTAGAGTCTTGGATTACGATGGCGGTAATAAATTATCAGATGAGTTTGTAGTTCTGGGTTATGAGACTTTAGGTCAAGATGACGATAACCCTATACTAGATACTTCAGCAGAAAGAACAGTTGAAAGAACTACTGGAAATTTTTTAGTCATTGAAGAAAAACCGGGTATTTCAGGATTTACCTCTACTTCTATTATAAATAGAGATACCAACTGGAATAAAAGATGTGTAATAGAAATTTATAATTCTGAAATTGATGATTCTGAGATATATTATGAAATAGGTAAGTCGTATCCTGTATCATCTGGAGTTCATTCAGGTGAAAGAGACGCTACTACTTTAAATCTAACCGTGTCTACATCTTCTGGCGATACTATATCAGGAACATCAGAATACAAGCTATTTAAAGGAGATATACTTACTGTAGGGTCCAATACCATAACTATTACAAACAGCTACGTTAGAAAAAATGTGAATTACTTTTTCGCTACTGATAAATCAGCAAGTCCTTTAGCTGTTGGATCTTATACAGGCGCTACAGTCAACAACCCCGAAAAGGTTGTTGACATAAACCTAGGAGACGTTTACTTTAGAAAGAGATCTTTATTTACATCTATAGCTAATGAGAAGCTGATTACTGGTCAGAAATCAAATATCCCGACTATTGGTATTGTTAGATATATAGAGGATTATAGCGTTAGTGATTTTTTTACCTCTGAGAGCTCTTCTATAGGCAGATCATTAGCACCTATACCTGACGCCAAAACAGTTAAGCGCAGCGGCTCTATAACGTATTCAGAGCCATATTTATATGAAGGCACATTTAATGGTTTGTCTTCATTCAATTTGTCTCTAAGTAATTTTATGGACTTGGATTACGAATACGGCTCAATAAAAGGACTGGAAGGATATAATCAAAGACTATACTTCATACAGGAAGGAAGAGCGGGTGTGATAGCTGTAAATAGAAATGTAATACAAGCTAGCAGTGGAGATAATCTTGTGGCATTATCTAATAACGTACTTCAATCAGAGCAATATTATGTCGGAGAATATGGAACCTCACACTCAGAAAGCGTCTCTTCAAGAGATGGTATGGTATATTTTGTGGATGTTAAAAAGGGTAGGGTACTACGAATCGATTCGCAAGGGATTACGATAATTAGCGATGCTAATATGTCCTCTTACTTCAATAGTAAATTTGATGTAATTACAAAGTACTCACCTACGAGCGTTGTCGGAGGTATAGACGTAGACAACGATGAATACATACTATCATCTAATACTATCACTGAAGCACAGGTAGCAATCAATACAGATGAATATGTTTACACCACTCAGTTAGATGGTAGCGGCACAAAAGTATTAGCGCCTGTAGCTATAAACAACTCAGCTGTATTTAGTTTTAATACAGAGGAAAGAACATTTGATGCAATCTGTGATCAGTTTGAAGATAGCCTTCAGGCTATTGCTTATCTAGACGAAATTGAAGATGGCGGCTCTATATTTATAGACTCGTCGGGGGTTGAATCAGCTACACTATATGGTGTAGCTACAAACTCCAACTTTGATTTCTTCGTTGCTATAACTGTTGATCCTCTTGCAGGAACATTTGTATTTAACAATGCTTATTGTGCTTCTGATGATACTGGATCTATAAATTCTAGTGGTGTAGTGTTATCTGCGTTCACCATAGCTTACGGAACAAACGACAAAGCTTGGACCACAAGATATTCGTTTACTCCAGAATCTATTGTATCTTTAAACAGTAATATGTATACATTCAAGTCAGGAAAGATATACAAGCATAGTGAAGATGCTGATAGAAACACCTACTACGGTGGAGCTGTTGCAGAGTCTATTGTTGAAGCTGTGTCTAACCGTGAACCTTCCGCCATCAAAAGTTTTGAATCTCTATCTCTAGAGGGAGATGCTACTTGGCAGGTGGTCGCTACAACGACCAACCAAACAGCTACTTTAGCGGGGACTGTATACAATCCAGACACAGCGCCTAGCGGGGTATGGACAGAAAAAGAAGGCTTTTATTACGCCTCTATTCACGGAGACACTACATCTCACGGATCGTCTATAACTTCTGTTACTAGCACTAGCGAGATATTCGCATTGGGTAATGTAGCTTCAGATGTTGTTGGAGGTAACAGTGTTACCTTCGACAGTGCGATAAACACAATGCCATTCCCATTAGGCTCTACCGCCACGGTATATAAACTTAACGGCTCACAGTTGGACAGCCTAAGTGTCTACCCGCTGTCTATAACAGCGGAGAAGACACTTACACTAAGTGGTAATGTCACGGTATCTGATGGAGATCTATTAGTGGTTGTGGGTAACAGCTCTATTGAAGGGGATCAAATCAGAGATTATTATATACAGCTAAAACTTACAAAAACAACTTCGTCTCCAATTGAGTTGTACGCTATTAACACAGTATTTGCAGACTCTAAGTTGCATAATTAAAATTAGTATTTTTGCACTATGGCAATCGATCCAGTAACAATATCATTACTAGCGCTACAGGGCGCTACAGGATTAGGTAAGACTATTTATGGCGCCACCCAAAGAGCGGCTGGTAGAAAAGGCTTAGAAGATGCCTATGTAGCTCCAACGGGGAAGCCTAAAGAGTATGCCGAATTGCTAGCTCAAGCTAGGCAGAGCGATGTAAGACAGCGACAGCTAGACGAGATAAACAAGTCTATGGCTACCTCTACGGAAGCTTTGCAGCGTGCAGGGTCACGAGGAGTGATCGGGGGTATTGGAGCTGTTACAGAAGCTGGCATCAAAGGTCGTACTGGGGTATTGGGTCAGCAGCAAGCAGATATAATGGCTGCAATGCGTGCTAATATTCAGGGCGCTGAGAACCAACGTACTAGAGATGTAGCAAGAGAGAATAGAGATCGTGCAGAAGCAACAGCTGCTATTTCAGCAGGAACACAAAATATTGTCGGCGGTCTTACAGATATAGCTAAGACAGCTATGGTGGGAATGGATGCTATGGGTGAAGGTGGAGAGAATAAAAGAGCTGCAAGAAGAGATGCTCAAAGACTTACACAAGAAGCTCAAGACGATCAATTCAAAGAAGTCTCAGCTATGACTGGCGGTAACCGTTTCGAAACCCCTACTTTATCTGAGTTTAAAAAACTTGCAGAGGGTGTAGGTGAACTAGATGTAACTGAAGCAATGCTAGAAGAAGTTCCAGAAGAATACGACGGGGGAAAGGCCAATGGCGGTGTGCAGAAGACACCGGGTGCGTTTTCACATAAAACGAACCCTATAGATATTATGAAGGATGGCGCTAAGATCGGTGAAATGACTGGCGGCGAATACATATTCAACCCTAGCCAAGCTAAAAAACTAAAACAGCTATCATCTTCTGGCAACTCAAAATTGCATAAATTTGTAAGCTCTTTGCTGAATAAACCACAATTTAAGTAATGTCAGATTTCGTACCAGCAAATATAATTGAGACACCAGATTTCGCTGGTCTCGCTCAACAGCGCATCAATCAAAAGAGACAGGATGAAGCTGCTACAAATTCCTACTTAGATAAATTCGTAGAGGAGAAGAATCTGTACTTAGACGGAGACAAGGAAGCTGTTCAAACAGCTTGGGACAAGGTACAAAGCGCTATGGATATAGTTGCGGAGAATGATAACCTCGAATCCAGAAACAACTTAAAGAGTGCATACGCAGACTATACTCAGATAGCAGGTACTGCTCAGGTGCTTGCCAAAGAGCACCGCAAGCAAGTAGCTGCTTTTAATGCGGATCCTACTAAGTTTGCTATGAGTGGTAGTGAGTTTTTTGAATGGGATCGAAGCTTCAAAACACAGAAGCGAGATCTTGCAGATATGGTAGCTGCCCTAGAGAATCCAAATGCATTACCTTCAGCGGGATCTTACGCCTTATTAAACCCTTACGATCAAGCTAGAATACTACAGAAGGAAACCTCTAATGTGGTTTCTACATTCTATGACAGAAGAGGTAACCTAGATGTAGATGGATTAAGAGAACGTATTACAGACATCGCTACTAAGAAGATGTCTGGTTCTCCAGAGGCTTTAGAGCGTGCTGCTATATGGGGAGCAACAACAGCTAACAACCCTCAATCTGGTTTTGCCGGTGACGGTGACGGAAGAATCAACAGCTTAGAAGAGCTTGAGTTAGTTAGAAACTCTGAGAACAAGCAAGAATATATCGACTTCTACATAAATTCTTTAGTTGATAATTACATTGATCTTCTACCGCTTAAGGTAGCTCGACCATCACGCCCAAGAGGTGGTGGATCGGGTGGTTCTACAAGATTAAAGAAGATGAGTGAAATGACACAGGAGGTCTACACTGGAGCTGTTGATGGTCCTTTTGCAGAGAGTGATCGCAGGGACCGTAGTAAATATGTTGAGATTAATTTCCTGACACTACCTGCTAATGTAGATGGGGTATCTCAAATAGGTATGGGTGCTGACGGTGAGATATATGTAAATGTAGAGGAAGAAGTTGAGGTTGAGGTACCAGCAGAAAACGATTACGAAGCCCCAACGACAAAGAAAGAAAAGAGAATGGTCTACAGGCCAGCAACACCTTTAGAGATAAATAGGATTCAAACTAAATATCAATACACTTACGACTTGCAACCCTTGACTCAGAAGCCCAGCTCTAGTGAAGGAGCCTCACAACAGGGCGGAAGAGGCGAATTAGATTAATACTAAGGTATGGACGACGAATTAGTAAAACTTTATGACCTTCTTGTACGAGAAGGTTACTATACTAAAACTTGGGAAGAGTTTGCTTTCAAGTATCTAGAGGAACCAGAATATAAAGAAAAGGTTTTCGATGTTGTTAGCAGAGACGGTTTCTATACTAAGAGTAAGGAAGAATTCCTTAATCAGTATAAATTCCCTGAGCCTATAGTAAAAAAAAAAGACGACGCTATTCCTTCAGTATCTTTGGATGGCGATTCGACATATACAGAACAACCTGAGGATGCGTTCTTCCCTCAAGATACAGTAGATAGTGAAAACATAAACGATTACTCACTTGACTTTTCTAAACAGCAAAATATTATTCGCAGCCAAGAAGATGTAGAAAAGGCATCGAATATATTCAACGAGGAAACCAAGAAATATAAAGAAGATATAGATTCTTGGACTGCCCGTGCTCAAGAGATTAAGGTTGAATACAACGATAAATTTGCAGATCTTACAGAAGAGCAGATAAACACCGATCCAACTCTTAGATTAGAGTACAACGATTTTAAAGAGAGAGACATAGCACTTCAGCAAGAGTATGCAGATCTTGTTGAGAGAGAAAAATATTTCAAGGAACAAGGCGCCCGTCTAGATAAGATGGTGGGTGATTTCGTCGATGTTCAGTCTCAGAAGGGTAACTGGGCCGGAGGTATCTGGAATAGTGTTTTATCAGGTGTGGGTTCTATTTCTGCAGGTCAGATGAGTATGCTCACAGACTTTATGGTGGAATACTTCCCAACACCAGCGATGGGAGAGAAGGGCTATAGAGAAACATTTGTAAGTGCTGCAGAACAGTTAGGATATTCAGACTACCTTCCTGAAGGTTATGAAGATATGACTGTAGCCGAGATTAAGGAGCAAATGAAATACAGTGTTCCAGAGGAGCCTGCAGAAACAACTGATGCTTTCGGATCAGAGTTTGGTCCAGTTAGCTTTCAGCAATATGGTACTCGCTCAGCTGGAAAAACCCTTGGACAGATTATAGACGAGAAGGCTAAAGACAACGCTAAGAAGGGCGTAAAGTTTGGCGAAGGATACTTCAGAAACCCCTATTCATTTGTGGCTGCGAATACAGATCCAGAGATGGGTATTGTAGATGCGACACGTGCAGGTGCTCGTGAGCTGTTTGGAGATAAAGGAACCACAGAGCAGTGGCGTGATATGCAGAAGGAAGGCTTCTGGGGCGGTGCTATTCTTGGACTTGCTGAATCACTACCTGCTATGGCCGGTGGTGCTGGTCCTATGGGTTGGGCTCAGCGTACTGCGAATATGTATGCACTAACAACAGATCAGTTGAACCAAGAGATGGAAAGCAATCCAGAGTTTGACGATATATCTGAAAGTGAAAAATACTACATTACAGCTCCAGTTGGTGTAACTGTCGCTGTGCTAGAGACCTACGGTTTTAGAAACGTCATAAACCAGAAGGGTCTACTTAACGGCTTAGTAGCAAGAGCCCTAGGCAGATCTACAAAGTCAACGTCAGCCAAGACATTTTCTCAGTTTATTAGAGAGGATGTTGAGGGTATGATGGCTCGTGGTATTCTTACCGTAGGTGCGGGGGGTCTTGCAGAATTCGAAACAGGTGCAGCGCAACAGGCTGCTGAAATCACCATAAAAGAAATATACAATATCTCCAAGGATAAGGATATGTTCCAGACTCCTAACACTTGGATTGAATTTGCTGGTGAAGTCTTAAAGGGTGGCGCTCAAGAAGCTGTAGGTGGTTTTGTACTGTCTACTCCGGGGGCTGTAATTAATGCAGTGAATAACAAAGAGATGAGCTTGATAGACGATGATTCGTTTAATATGCTCAAGGATATGTCCGCTGACTCTGAGTTCACTACTATGTATGGTCAAAGTCTAAGACAAAAAGTCTCTGCTGGTGAGATGACAGAAGCTGAGGCGAAACAAAAGTTTGATGAGTTTAATAGAATCATTGGCGTAACCACACAGATTCCAACCGACTTAAACATTGCCGATCAGAAGAAAGCTCTTGAGCTTCTTGTTGAAAAGCAAACTCTTGACGAGCAGATACAGGGTAAAGATAAAAACCTTGTTAAGGATAAGACTGACAGAATAAAAGAAATAGATGCTGAGTTGGTTAATATGGCTGAGCGAAGAAATGCCACATACCTTCGTGACGGCAAGTTCCTTAGCAGAGAACAATTTATACAACAGCTAGAATCAGCTACCCCTGAAGAGATTACTCAAGGTTCTTGGGAAGCTACAAATGATTCAGAGGTGACAGATCTATTGGCTGATAAGTTTTCTGCAGTAGAGCAAGAAGCTGCTGTAGAGGAAGTCCCTGCAGAAGAAGCTGTTGCTGAGGAGCCAGTAGTTGAGGAGCCAACAGTTGTAGAGCCTGTGGTAGAAGAGGCTCCAGTCACAGCTGAAGAGGTTCTTGGAGAAGAGGCTCCAATAGCCGAAGCTCCTGCAGAGTTCTCAGCGGAAGACCAAGCTGCCATATCAGATATCAATACAGAAATACGTGAGTTGTCTAGACAGTTCGGTGTAGCCGAAACTGTCGAAGAAAAGCAAGAGGCTAGATCTAAACTTGTAGATGCTAGAAGCAGAAAGGCAGCGATCGAAAGTAAATACTTAGAAGATGTTAGTCAAGAAGAAGCAGGGGTACCAAGTCCTGTCGAAGAAGGGCAAGCCCCTATCCAAGAGCAACCTATCGAAGAAGCAGGCGTTGAAGAGGTTGCGGCAGATAGAGATGTTCAAGCACCTGAAGAAGTAACAGCTGAAGAAGCTGTTACAGAAGAAGTACCAGTAGAAGAAGCTGTTGCCGAAGAACCTGCTACAGGGCGAAGAAGATTCCCTGAAGAGGAAATGACCTACGCCACAGAAGAAGAGGCGATGGCAGCAGCGGCAGCCCTTCAGGAGAGATTGTCCGTAGAGGATCCAAGCCTACTTGTATTATCTACTGAGACAACTGGTAGAAGAGGCAAGAAGACATATGGCGTTGACGTAATGGTTAATGAGGCTGTAGCGGAAGAAGCAGCTGTAGCTGAAGAGCCAAGCGCCGATAGACAACAGCTAGAGACCAGATCTGTAGATGCTATCAACCTTAGCGACAAAGCACCACAGATGATTGAGAGTTTCAATAGTGCATTATCGTCTATTGGTGCTGCCCCTGTAAATGTATATGTAGTTAGCGATGCTGATATGCAGAACGTTACAGGGTCTTCGTCAAGAGCTCAATTCAGAACACTTGAGGATGGTACATCTGCAGTGATAGTAAACGCAGACAAAGCCAGCCTAGGTAGCTTGTCTCACGAGATGATGCACGCTTATGTTAAAGCTGTTGACCTAAACTCAAAACAGATTGTGCGATTCACTAATGAGGTGAGATCACAATTAAGCAAGGGTACCAAGGTAGAGAAAGCGTTAGCCAATAAGCTAACAGCTTTCCAAAAAGAATACCTCAACAGAGAGGTGTATGGCAAGGGTTTAACTCTTGAGGATGCAGTAATTGCTGAGGAGTTCTTGGCTGAGTTTGTTGCAGAAGTCAAGGACGGCATTGACGTACAGAAGATGTCTCTATCAACCATTGAGCAAATCAGAAAAGCTGTTGTTAGAATACTTAACGATATACTAGGACTCAAGATTGACGATACAGCTATCAAGTCTAAGGAGGAAGCGTTTGACTTTATCAATGGATTCTTAGATGCTATAGAAGGACGTACAGCTGTTGCCGAGGAGGCCGCACCTACAGAGGGTGCGCCTATAGAGGAGCAGGGGGAGTCTGGACAGGTAGGTACTATCATCATCCCTAGAGAACAGATCAAAGTCATCGACGCCCCTAAAGCGTCTGATGACCCTAGAGGATTTGTCAGCAAGTTTGTTACCGACATAGATATCAATGAGCTAGAGGGTAGAAACTTTGTCACCAATATGTATGACTATACTAGTGCGGGTACAACCGAGCTAGGTAATGGTATTTCTATTGAGCTGTTGGGTGGTAGAAATTATGTACCTCTAATGCTTGAGCGCAATGGCAAAGAACTCGGCGAGGTTTCCAACCTAGCTGCGTTCAACTCTGAGTCACAGGCAGAAGGGTTCATCAGAAACGCCAAAGAAGGTAATGCTGATCTGTTCGCCCCACACTCAGGAACCTTGACAGATTCTTGGCAGTTCCAGCATCATATCTTTGAGGAGCTAGTAAAGACAGTGCTCGACAATAAGATTATGAGCAAGGCTAGATTGATGGAAGTGTTTAACGAAGCTATCAAGTCTAAAGAAGGTGCTAAAGCATTCGAAGCGTTTAACAAGAAGAATAACTCTAGACTCAAAAATCTAAACTCGTTTAAGAAGAACCCTATGAAACTAGTGGAGCTTCTTGATGCTGAGAACAACTATTCTCCTAATTTACGTAAAGCTCTTAACCAGAAGATCGCTGCAAGTAAAGAGTTCCAAAGCGCTATCGGTATTAAGAACTTGAATCAGTTCTATAATCTTATTGCAGACCCGCTTAATCAAGGTGTTGAAGGTGGTGAGATTATGAGCTTTGTAGAGTTTGATCCCAATACCTTCGAGATATCTAAGACTAAGCCGGGAGATCCAGATCACCACCCATCATTTGGATGGACTGTTAAAGCTGTAATCAAAAGTATCTTACAGCCAAACAAATACTACAAGTCTTACGACTTGACTAATGAGTACACTAAGTACAATGTGTCTGGACCAGAGGTATCCACTAAAGCGGATCCTAAGTTTGCTGTATCTAATGTTACGTCAAGCGCTGGAGCTATTCCAAAGGTAGCTAAGGTACAAGCTAGAGAACAGATAGACTTTGCTGGTTCTGAGATGATCAATGAGTTTAGCTGGACTGAAGAAGTAGTTGATCCCAAAACAGGAAAGTTAAAGACAATCAATAGAACAGAGAAGAGTGATAAGCCTATTGGTATCAAGTTCCCTGATGGTACAGTAGCTCTAGTTAGATCATTTGATGCCGAGCTCAAAGAAGCACAAAGGGTACTCAAGGAGGTTAGGGGTGGTATATATGCTTATCTAGATGAAGATCAGGTTAAGGATAGAATAAACCAGATAAAGAAACGAATCAATCGCAATGACTTGGTTGTAGAGCTTATTGATGGTGATATGAAATACCATAAGGCTGCTAAGTATGGACGTTCAGCTATGCCTATGGGTAGTATCGAGCTAAGTAATAACCATTATAACTACTATTTCCCTAGGGTAGCCAAGATGTTGGGCAAGGATCACAAGGCTGGTCTTATGTACTCTCCAGATAATACAAGGGGTACTAGCGCTGTTGAAATCTATGAAGAGTTTCAGGGGAAGGGTTTTGGTTCTAGGTTGTATTTTTCTGCACTTAGATTACTCCGTGAGCAAGTGCCGGGGGCTAGATTAATATCTAATCACGACTTTAACGTGAGAAGAAAAGCAAAAAATTTCTGGAGAAGTCAAGTTAACAACGGTCTAGCTAGAGTGATTGCAAACACAGCTACCAAAAAAGAGATAGAGCAATTAGGTGGACCAGAAGTGTTAAAGCAACTCAAAGATATCGGCGCTGAATACACTGGAGACATCTACGAGCTGTTAGACCCTACAGAGCGTACTACTCCATCAGAGCAGTACGATGTAGTTGATGAGACTACAATAAGAGAGCAGATAGACTTGAGTATCGAAGAAGTAAAACAAGAAGAGAACGCTAAGGAAACATACTCTGCTATTGAGAATAATAAAGAGGGTGTGTTTAGATCTCAGATAGACAATAAGGTAGATCAAGATGTTGCTGCCTCAGATACTTGGAAGTCAAGAGAAAGAAATGCTTTCGAGCGTTTTGTAGATCTTACTAGACGTAGAATACAAGACAGCTACAGAGATATCATTATCATCCAAGAAGATATTGAGTACACTACAGGTAAGCCTGTTGGCCTAGACCAAGACTTCCGTAATGCGGAAGTATTGATGCACGGTAAGGCTAAGAGCGAGCTAGACAAAACAGAAGACAGAATAAAAGATATCGTTGGCAAGATCAAGAAGTCTGGTCTATCGGTAGACGATGTTAACGAGTTGCTGTATGCTATGCACGCTCAGGAGCGTAACAGATATCTTCGCACTATCTCTACAGATATAGGCAAGAGCCTATCTGAAATGAGAAAG
>Ga0129342_1000020_pt1 | contig 51214 bp, 49 predicted proteins | sample CPBDNA_5_FD_94426 | JGI IMG/M metagenome (GOLD analysis project Ga0129342, IMG submission 94426) | Freshwater to marine salinity gradient microbial communities from Chesapeake Bay, USA - CPBay_Sum_15_0.2_DNA | ecosystem: Environmental > Aquatic > Marine > Coastal | place: USA: Chesapeake Bay...
TATTATAAGGAGTGTGTATAAGGTAGTCTCTATTTTTTAATTTTTCAAAAGTATTGTCACCATGACTAAAATTAGGAATACTAACTGGTCTAAACGATTTGTATAAAAGTTTTGAATTAATATCTGGGAATGCCATATAATCTCTTCTGTTATGATACTTACCACTAGCAACAACACTATCTATTTCTTTATCTATACCCATTATTTTGGTTAAAAAAATCAAAGTATCTTCGTTTATGTTTCGGTCATAAACAAATCTTACTGGATCAGCATTAGATCTTTCTTTAACACTTTTAGCAATTTTTTCCAAAAAACTTTTTGAGATATCATCATCAAAATCAAGTTCAGCGTCTCGACTCGTTTTAACCATATTGGCTTCAATCTTAGTTGGATTAAAAATTTTAAAAATATCCTTTAAATGAAGTCTAATAATATCATCAATAATAATTATATAATTTAAAGATTTTTTACTTGGCAACTGAACAAACCTATTTAATGTTTTTGGAATTCTTATAATGGCATGTTGAATTTCATTGTTAACTAATTCCATTCTAATGATTAAAAAAGACAAATCATCTTTAAACTTTGGGAACTTTTTATTTGAATTTAAAATAATAACATCAATTGAAGGACTTATATATTCAAAAAAATAATTACTTATAAAATTCTTTTGAATTGATTCTACAGAATTTTCATCAACAAAAAATATATTTTCCTTTTCTAAAAGCTTTATAATAGAATCAAGAATTTTAAAACTTTTTTCTTGAAGACTTCTAGACTTTAAAGTGATTTCATTAAGTAATTCTTTAGCTGTTTTATCTTTATAAAGTTTTTTATCTGAATTGTAACTAACAGCAATTCTTTTAACAGTCGCGTATCTAACTCTAAAAAACTCATCCAAATTATTTGAAAAAATTCCCAAAAACCTTATTCTTTCGATTAAAGGAACAGTTGAATCATTAGCTTCAGACAATACTCTTTCATTGAATTCAAGCCAACTTAATTCTCTATTTATGAAAATGTTTTTTTGAGATTTCATTTAAAATTTTTTGGAAAAAAATATTTACACTCTCCTTTTTTAATTTCTTTCCATAAAGATACATCAAATTCAAAAATTATAATTCCACATGTTGGAACATGAATATTTGAATACTTTGAAAACTGATTCAACAGATTTGAACACGTATTATTGTGAGAAAAAATAAGAGCAGAACTAAAATCATTTTTAATACTTTTTATAAAATTTTTAGTATTAGTTCCTTCAAAATCATAAAGAACTGACTTTTTAATTAACATTAACTCATTATTTATATGTAAATTTTTAAGAATATTTTTTCCTGTATCTAAAGCTCTTTTTGCAGGACTAGAGAAACAAACATCAATTTTAATTTTTAGATTTCTTAAAATTTCTGACATAATTAAAATATCATCAAATCCTTGATTAGAAAGAGGTCGGTCTATATCACTAACATTATACTTCCATGAAGATTTTGCATGTCTAATTAAAATTAATTTTTTCAAGGGGATAGTCTTTTTTTGATCCACTGAGTTTTTGATTTTGAATAAATAATTCTATCGTGTAATCGACTATCTCTTCCTTGCCAAAATTCAAATAATTCTGGTTTAAGAATATAACCTCCCCAGTTGCTAGGTCGAGTTAAAATATTATTTATGTTAATTTTTTTTAACTTATTTTCTAGATATTTTCTTGATGGAATAATTTCACTTTGATTGGAAATTATTGCTCCTAATTGACTTGATTTAGGTCTAGAGTTAAAGTACTTATCAGATTCAATTTCACTAATCTTACTAACCTTGCCATTTATTATGACTTGTCTCTCCATAGAAGACCAATAAAATGAAATACAAACGTTAGGATTATTATTTATATGCTTGCCTTTTCTGCTATCATAATTAGTATAAAAAACAAAACCATTTACAGAAAATTGCTTTAGAAGAACAACCCTTGTAGTTGGAATATTTTTTTCACTAACAGTTGACAAAGACATTGCATTATTTTCTCTTTCATTCCCATATTTTTCTAAATCTTCAAACCATTTGGTAAACAAATCAAAAGGATTTTTTGATAAGTTTTTTTCGATAAGTATACCCTTGAGGTATTTATCTCTATAATTACTTAAATCTTTATACATAGATTAAAATTAATAATTAAATGACGAAAATTTTATTTTCTAATGCTAAATCAACATTTTGAAAAATAACTTTTGATTCTTTTAGAAATAAATTTAAATCTTTGTATCTAGCAGAAAAGTGTCCAATTAACAATTTTTTTACATTAGATTTTTTTGCTATCAGTGCAGCTTGTTCTGCAGTTGAATGAAATGTTTTTTTTGCAAAATTTTCGTGCTTTTTCAAAAAAGTAGATTCATGATATAATAAATCACATGCTTGGATTTGATGAATAATTTTTTCATTAAAAAGAGTATCACTACAATATGCAAAAGTAAGATCAAGAGGTAAAGGTTCTACTAACTCAATATTTTTAATTACCGATCCATCACTTTTTAAACCATCTTTTCCTGATTTAATTCCTGAAAATTGCGTTTTATCAATCCCAAAACTTAAAGCTTTTTCAATTAATAATTTATGAGTAAATATTTTTTTTCTAAATAAAAATCCATTAGTGTAAATTCCATGATAAAGTGGAATTGTAGTTATTGAAATATTATTTTTTTCATATATAATATCAGAACTAGAATTTTCAAGTTCTATGAAGTTTAATTTATAATTTGTCCAAGTATTACCAATTTTTAATAGTGAAATTATAATATTTTTAATTCCTTTAGGACCATAAATATTAAGAGGTTTTTGTCTGCCAAGTAAATTAAAAGTTAAAATTAATCCAGGCAATCCAAAAAAATGATCACCATGTAAATGAGATATTAGAACATCTTCAATTGAATTAAATTTGATTTTATTTTTCCTTAATTGTGTTTGAATTCCCTCTCCACAATCAATAAGAAATGATTTTCCATTTATTTGTAAAACTTGAGAGGCTGTGAAACGATCTAAGGTTGGATATGCTGAGCTAGTTCCTAAAATCGTTAGCTTCATCATGACAACAAATCTCTTTCAATTTCTTCAAGTTCTATTATATCATATGCTTCAGAAAGAGTTGGCACAATATTTAACTTTTCATCACTTAATTTAGAACTTACAATAATCAGCGACTTTTTATTTTTTTTTGAAAGATTCAACAACTTCTGAATTTCTTTAAAAAAAATTAAATTTAAATCTCCAATATTTATTATAATATTAAAATCAATTTCACTAACCAATAACTTTTCTAAAAGTTCATTTAATTCAATATCAGTTTTAGGATTAAACGACTTTATAGAATTCATATTTATTTAAGCTTAGATGCTAATAAATACATTACAGCCATTCTTATAGCAACTCCGTTCTCTACTTGATCTAAAATAATAGCTTGTTCTGAATCCGCAACTTCACTGGTTATTTCAACTCCTCTATTTATTGGACCTGGGTGCATAACTATAATTTTCCTATCTATCGAATCTAAAATATCTTTTGTTAAACCATATTGCTGGACGTATTCACGAATTGATGGAAAGTAAGTTTCTGACATTCTTTCATTTTGAATTCTCAGCATATTAACAGCATCTGAATTATTTAAAGCTTTTTTGAAATCAATTTCAACTTTAACATTTAATGAGGAAATATAATTTGGAATTAATGATTTAGGTCCACATACCGTAACATTAGCCCCTAGTTTTTGGTAGGCAAAAATATTTGATAAAGCGACTCTCGAATGCATTATATCTCCAACAATCAAAATATTTTTATTTTCTAAATAACCTATTTTTTCTTGTAAAGAGTATGCATCAAGTAACGCTTGTGTTGGGTGTTCATGAGTACCATCTCCTGCATTTATAATACATGAATCTATATTTTTTGACAAAAAAACACTAGCCCCAGGGCTTGGGTGACGCATAACTATCATATCAACTTTCATAGATAAAATATTATTAACAGTATCTATTAAAGTTTCTCCTTTTGAAATCGATGAACCAGAGGATGAGAAATTAAGAACATCAGCAGAAAGCCTTTTTTGTGCTAATTCAAATGAAAGCTTTGTTCTGGTGCTATTTTCAAAAAACAGATTTGCAATAGTGATGTCTCTTAATGATGGAACTTTCTTTATTTTTCGATTTATAACTTCCTTAAAATTATCGGCAGTTTTAAAAATTAATTTTAAATCATCAGTATTTAAATACTTAATACCTAATAAATTATTTACACTTAAATCATCCATTATCATCATTAATTAAATAAACAGAATCATAAACATCGTATTTCTTACAGTTAACTATCACTTTTTGATTTAATCTAGAATCAACTTGAAGACCACAATAATCAGGTTGTATAGGTAATTCCCTTGAAAATCTTCTGTCTATTAATATAAGTAATTTTATAGCTTTTGGTCTTCCAAAAGATTGTATCGCATTTAATGCTGCATTAACACTTCTGCCAGTAAACAACACGTCATCGACTAATACAACTGTTTTGTTTTCTACAGAAAATTCTAACTGAGTTGAACTTGCATTTAACACTTTTTTTGATCTTCTAAAATCATCTCTAAAAAAAGTTATATCTAAAAATCCTAATTTTAAATTATTATCCGGATTTAAAAAATCAATAAGTCCACTAATTTTTTTAGCTAGATTGGCTCCTCTTGGCTGAATTCCAATTAAAACAGTTTCTTCAAATGAATTAAAATCTTCTATTAATTGATAAGATAACCTATTAAGAATAATTTCGATTTCATTAGATCCTAGAATTTTTTTTGGCTTCATATCACCTAAATTCAAGTCAAAATTAGTGTTTTTTTTTGTTATAAATAATTAACAGAAAATATTCAAATTTAAATGCAAATAAAAATCAAGCCATTTTTAATTTCGAAGCTATCATTTTATAAATACCATCTTTAAGCTTTGATCTTATTTTGGAAAATGCTAATAATGTTTCTTTTATATCATCATCATTATGAGTGGATGTAGGAATTAATCTAAGTAAAATCAAACCTTTAGGAATTACTGGATATACGACAATACTACAAAAAATATGATATTTTTCTCTAAGTTCTTTAACCATTACAAAAGCCTCGTGAATATCACCTTCTAAAAAAACTGGAGTTACACAACTCTGAGTGGTTCCTAAATCAAAATTCTGCTTTTTTAAACCTGTTTGCAATTCATTAACATTATGCCATAGCTTAGTTCTAATTTCAGGTTTAGTTTTCAACATTTCAAGTCTTTTAAGAACACCTGCAACTAACTGCATCTGTAAAGATTTAGCAAAAACTTGAGATCTCATATTATACTTTAAAAAGTCAATTATCATGGCATCTGCAGCAATAAAAGCCCCTGTGCTTGCCATAGATTTGGCAAATGTTGCAAAATATACATCAATTTGATCTTGAACACCTTGTTCTTCTCCAGCTCCTGCACCAGTATTACCAAGTGTGCCAAATCCATGTGCATCATCAACAAGTAGTCTAAATTTATATTTGTCTTTGAGTTCAGCGATTTCTTTAATTTTTCCCTGCTCACCTCTCATTCCAAAAACACCTTCAGAAATAACTAAAATGCCTCCACCTGTTTTTTCTGCAATTTTAGTAGCTCTATCTAAGTTAATTTCAAGACTATTGATATCATTATGTTGAAAAGTAAATCGTTTACCAACATGTAACCTAACTCCATCGACAATACATGCATGACAATCAACATCATATACAATAACGTCATTTTTAGAAACCAAAGAGTCTATTGTTGATAATATTCCTTGATATCCAAAATTTAAAACATAAGCTTTTTGTTTTGAAACAAAATCTGCTAGTTCTGATTCTAATTTTTCATGTAAGTCAGTATGACCAGACATTAATCTAGCACCCATTGGATATGCTGATCCATATTTTTTTGCTGCTTGGACATCAAACTCTCTGATTTCAGGATGGTTAGCTAAACCTAAATAATCATTAACACTCCACGTAATTACCTTTTTACCATTAAAAATCATTCTATTACTGATGGGGCCTTCTAATTTAGGAAATGCAAAGTAACCCTCAGCAATTTCAGCATATTTACCCAATGGACCTTTATTGGATATAATTTTATCAAATAAATCATTCATGAATTAAATATTGATTATCTACAAAAATAATACTTATTTTATGTATTCAATAGGTTTTTCCTGTTGAGTTTTTTGAGAATCAAAAAAACCTTGATCTGACATCCATTTATCATTATAAATTTTACTCATGTACCTGGAGCCGTGATCACAAAAAATTATAACTACAACACTGTTTTTGTTAAAAATATTAGCCTTAGAAAGCTGTTTAACTGCTTGAATGGCTGCACCTGATGTGTAACCAACAAATATGCCTTCTTTTAATGCAATTTCTCTAGAGGAATGGGCACTCTGTTCATCATTAACTTTTTCGAAAAAATCAATAATATCAAAATCAGTAGCTGTCGGAATTAAGTTTTTACCTAAACCTTCTATTCGATAAGGATAAATTTCTTCTTCATCAAAAATTTTAGTTTCATGATATTTTTTCAAAACAGAACCATAAGCATCAACTCCTATGATTTTAATATTTGGGTTTTTAGATTTTAAAAATTGACCTATTCCTGAAATAGTTCCCCCTGTACCGCTGCTTGCTACTAAATGAGTAATTTTCCCATCAGTTTGATCCCATATTTCTGGGCCAGTAGTTTTAAAATGTGCTTCAGTATTTAATTTATTAAAATATTGATTTATGTAAAAAGAACCTTTGATTTCCTCATGTAATCTTTTTGCAACTTGATAGTAAGATCTTTCATCATCAGCAGAAACATGAGCTGGACAAACATAAACTTTAGCTCCCATTGACTTTAACATATCAATTTTATCAGAAGATGACTTTGATGATACAGCCAAAATACAATTATACCCTTTGATCATACTTACCATAGAAAGACTAAAACCTGTATTTCCAGATGTTGTTTCAATAATAGTTGAACCAGGATTTATTAGACCTTTTTTTTCAGCAGATTCAATTATGTGTAAAGCAATTCTATCTTTATTTGAATGGCCTGGATTGAAAGCCTCTAATTTTGCATAAAAATTTCCAGGAATATTTTTAGTGATCTTATTTAACTTTAAAAGAGGGGTATTTCCAATTAAATCTAAAATATTATTGTAGGCTTTAATTTTTTTTGTCATGATATGCTTTGGTAGCATTTGTTTGGGGAAATTAATTAAAAAAGACTTTAGAACAAAATAATGTTATTATTTATAAATCTTTTCTAAATCAAATAAAAAAGCATATTCTTTAACTAAATCTTTGATTGCTTCAAATCTACCAGAGGAACCTCCATGACCAGTCTCCATATTTGTATTTAAAAATAATTTATTATTATCTTTTTTAAGCTCTCTTAATTTTGCCACCCACTTTGCAGGTTCCCAATACTGTACTTGAGAATCATGTAATCCAGTAATAACAAGAATATTAGGATATTTTAAATTTTTAACATTATCATATGGAGAATATGAAAGCATATAGTTATATAATTTTTCATTATTTGGATTTCCCCACTCGTCATATTCACCTGTCGTTAGAGGAATTGTTTCATCTAACATAGTAGTAACAATATCAACAAAGGGAACCGCAGCTATCACTCCGTTATATAAATCAGGAGACATATTTATTACAGCTCCAATTAGTAAACCTCCAGCAGATCCGCCATAAGCATAAACATTTCCTAATGATGAATACCCTTTTGAAATTAAAAATTTTGTACAATCTATGAAGTCTGTAAAGGTATTTTTCTTTTTTAATAATTTTCCATTTTCATACCAGGATCTTCCTAAGTATTCACTTCCTCTAACATGTGCAATTGCGAATATAAATCCCCTGTCTAATAAACTTAATCTACTTATTGAGAATGTAGGATCAATTGTACTTCCATAAGATCCATACCCATAAATCAGTAATGGATTACCTGTCTCTCTTTTTAAACTTTTATTATAAATTAATGAAATGGGTAATTTTTTACCATCTCTGGATTGAGCCCAAACTCTTTCTGTTTTATAATTATTGGGATTGAATTTTTCATCTAAAACAATTTGTTGTTTTAATATTTTTTTCTTTTTTGAAATCAGATTATATTCTACAATTGAATATGGTTCATTTAGTGAATTGTAAGCGTATCTCAATTTTGTTGAGTTAAAATCTAAATTTCCAGTTGTATAACAACTGAAGGTCTCACTATCAAAATTTATATAAAAATTTTCGTTAGTATTCCAATTTAACACATTAATCCTATTTAAACCATTGTGTCTTTCACTTATAACTAGAAAATGTTTAAAAACATCAATTCCCTCAATTAATACGTCTTCTCTGTGATCTACAACATTTTCCCAATAATCATCTGTTGTATTATTGACACTCGTTTTTAATAATTTATAATTATATGCCCTGTCCTTATTTGTTAAAATATAGAAATAATCCTCAAAGTGACTTAAACTATATTCTACTCCTTTTTTTCGTTTGTTAAATAATTTAAAATCTTTATCTGGATTATTACTAGACAAGTACCTGTATTCTGATGTTAAAGTACTTGAACTTGTAATAAAAATAAATTTGTTAGTTTTTGATTTAAAAACGTTTGTATAAAAAGTATCGTCCTTTTCAAAATAAACCAACTTATCATTTTCGGGATTATCATTTAATTTATGTTTAAATATTTTTTCATTTCTAAGTGTATCAATATTTTTGGAAGTATAAAAAAGAGTTAAATTATCTTCAGCCCAAGCAAAATTTCCTGATGTATTTTTTATTTCTTCACTGTACATTTTCCCTGTCTCTAAATTTTTGAACTTAATAGTGTAAAGTCTTCTAGAGACAGTATCTATACTGTAAGCAACTATTTTGTTATTAGGACTAACTTTAAAATTTGATAAATTAAAGTAATTGTAGTCTTGAGCTAATTTATTACAGTCAAAAAGAATTTCCTCTTTAGCTTTTAAAGTTTCTTTAAATCTAACATGAATTGGATAATTTAATTTTTCTTTGAATTTAGAAATATACCAATAACCGTTTAGAAAATATGGAACAGATTCATCATCTTCCTTAATTTTGTTTTTAATTTCCTTAAATAGTTTTTTTTGGAATTTAATAGTATGAGATGTGCTTTTCTCATAATATTCATTTTCTTGGTTTAAATATTTTATTACATCTGGATTATTTCTATCATTTAGCCAATGATAATTATCAATTCTTACATTATTGAATTTTTTTAATTCAAAAGGTTTTTTTTGAGCTTTAGGTGGATTATTTTCTTCCAATAAGTTTTTATTATAAATTATATGAGTAAAATTAAAACATTATTTAAAAACTAAACTTTGATTTTAAATAGAAAAATAAGATAAAATATTTAAAAATCTTTCATGCATTTCTTGAGTATAATCTTTATGAGTTACCAATCTTAATTTATTATCGCCCATTGAAATAAGCTTAACATTATTATCTCTCATTTTTTTTAAGAAACTTTCTTCAGATAAATTTTGATTTAACTGAAAAATCAAAATATTTGTTTCTACTTTTTCTACTTTTTTAATAAAACTAGATCTAATTAAAATTGATTCAATCTCTCTAGCTCTTAAATGATCTATTTTTAATCTGTCAATATTATTTTGCAACGCATAAATTCCACATGCAGCTAAAAAACCAGATTGTCTCATCCCACCACCTAACAATTTTCTAATTCTCATCGCTTTATTTATAAATTCTTTGGAGCCTATTAATAATGAACCTACAGGACAACCCAATCCTTTACTTAAACATACAGAAATCGAATCAAAAATTTTTCCATAATCTTTTGGTTTTGTATTAGACTCAACCATGGCATTCCAAAGTCTGGCACCATCAAGATGATAGTTAAGTTTATTTTCTTTACAAATTTTCTTAATTTTTTTAAGTTCGGTTGTATTCCAGCATGCTCCTCCACCTTTATTGGTTGTGTTTTCTACACAAACCAAAGATGTTTTAGGACTATGATAAAAATCAGGTGGATTTATTGAGGATAAAACTTGGTCTGCAGTAAACATGCCTCTTTCACCATCAATTAATTTACATGAAACTCCGCTATTAAAACTAACACCTCCACCCTCATAATTATACACATGTGCATATTTATCACAAATTAATTGATCTCCAGGTTCTGTATGAATTTTTATAGCTGTTTGATTTGCCATTGTCCCAGATGGAAAAAAAAGAGACGATTCCATTCCAAACATATTAGCAACCAAATTTTCTAATTTATTTACTGTTGGATCTTCTTTAAAAACATCATCTCCTACTTTACAATCAATCATTAAATCCAACATATTTGAGCAGGGTTTTGTAACAGTATCACTAATTAAATTAATTTCCATTATTTATAGTATTTAAGCTACACGATTCAGTTCCAATTGGAGATCCGTCAGGTATATTAAGTGATGTTTTTTCTATATAGTAAGTTTGATTTTCAGAAAAGTCATTTATTAAAAAAACATAGTTTTCGTGAATTTCCTTTTTATTTTCATATAGATTATTATTAATCTTATTAATATAATTCACTAATAAGTTTCTGTTCTGAATGAATAATTTTTTTTCAATAGAAGTTTTTAAAAGATATGTTAAGATATTTAGATTTATTACATGCTGAACTTCATTTAAATATTCATCTTTATGATTTAATCCAAAAGAAAACGATAATAAATTGTCTAAAAATTCACTCACACTCATTTTTGTATTATCAAGTTTGTGTTGAATATGAAGTCTATTTAATCTTTCAACATTAAATAACAATGATGTTGACATTTCGCTCGCTGTTTCTGCAGCACTTAGAGGATCAAATGAAACTCCAGTTTTACTTTGAAAAGATTCTCTAGTCCTTGGAAATCCATACGCTCTTGGTGGAAATAATTGTAAAATATTTCTAGGGATTGCTAAATGTTTGGCGTTTAAAGATTGCATAATTGATTTTAAAGCGTTTTTTTGAACTTTATAGTTAAGATCCTCAACAATCAATTGATTATCATCCCTGGTTGAATAATTATAATTCATTCCTGCTATAAGTTTAATAGCAGCTTCAGTTTGGTATCTGTGCATAAAATATAGTGGGACAAAAACATCTTCTAATTGTGAAAAAGGTTCACCTTTTTTGATATTAAATTTTGAGAAATTTGATATTGCTAAATTTCGGATTGAAAAAATATTATTAAGTTCTTTAATAATATCCTGTCCATTATCCCACAAGTGTGCATTAACATGTGCGCCAGAAACAGATCTTGCATCAAAATCAGTAATAAATCTCAATCCTCTTTTATAAGCAGATTCTATTATGCTGTCAAGTGACCTATTTTCATTAACGTTTTCAAACTCAGAATAACTATACGCCACACTAACTTTATCCCATTCACCAATACCTTTGCTGTATGCTTTCGAAAAATCAATTTTATTGTTTTTAATATTTAAATAAGGATGAGGATAATCCATAACTGAAGATCTATCATTCGAACTTGATGCAAAATTGTGAGCAAACCCCAACGTATGACCTATTTCATGGGCACTAAGTTGTCTAATTCTTGCCAACGCAAACTCTAACATTAATTTGTTATTCATGTCATTTTCATATGGTTTACTAATTAATGATTGAGCAATTAGATAATCTTGTCTAATTCTTAAACTTCCTAAACTTACATGACCTTTAATAATTTCACCTGTTCTGGGATCAACTACACTTGCTCCATAACTCCATCCTCTAGTTGATCTATGAACCCATTGAATCATATTATAACGACAATCCATTGGATCAGCATTTTCTGGTAAAACTTTTACTTGAAATGCATTTTTATAACCTATTTTTTCAAAAGCTTCATTCCACCATAAAGCTCCTTCAATAAGAGCAGATTTTACTGGTTCTGGTGTACCAGGGTCTAAGTAATAAATTATCGGTTCAATTGGTTCACTGTAAGTGGATTCAATATTTTTTTTGTTTAAACGATGTCTTATTATATTTCTTTTTAAAATAGGTTCTTCAATACTTGTAGCATAATCCATGTAAGATGTCATGATAGCTCCAATTCGTGGATCAAATTTTCTAGGTATGTAATTATTATCTGGGAGTTCTATGAAAGAATGGTGTTGAATAATACTTACTAACTTAGAGTCTGGACTAACACTTCTAATTAGAGATCCGGCTGCAATTCCTTTAAAAGTTAATAAAGTTTCAAATTCTACATTCTTAGGAAAAGCTTTAGTATTTGATAGATCAATTGAGCTTTTGGATAAATCAATATCATAGTTTCCCTGATTTAAATTTTTAAGTTGATCAGAAACCCCATTAGAGTCAAGTAATAAAAAAGGAGTTATATCAATCTTAAATTTATTTGAATTGCTCTCTAAAATTTCAAAACCAAAAATTACAGAAAATGCAAAAGCCTCTTCAACGCTTTTTCTTTCAAAAATATTATCTGAGTTAGCTCTATATTTTAGATTAGGTTCAATTAATAAAATCTTATTACCATATCTTTTAAACCTTACAACTCTATGTTTACCTAATTTACCTCTATCAAGGCCAATATCATTGGAACCTAGCCCAGTTTTCAAAGAATTTACATATAAGAAGTCGTGATCTAACTTATCTATCTCCAAAAAAATCTTATTAGATTTTAATTCATATTGAAAATTAAAAAACCCATTAAAATCAATATCACGGTTGAAATTGTCTTGTGAATTTGAATTTTCAAGAAGAATTAAATGAATAATTAAAAAAAATATTTTTTTCATAATAAATCGATTTAACTAATATAAAATTTATTGATTGATTTTCATTTATATAAAATGTATTTTTGATAGTAATTTAATTAATGTAATGATAACATTAGACCAAATTAAAAATCTCCTTAATCGAACTAAATCGTTGAGGAGTTATCTTTGACATAGATTCAAAAAAAATCGAAATTTCTAACAAAGAAGAAGTCACCTTTGATCCTGATTTTTGGAACGATTCGAAAAATGCCCAAAAAACAATGAAAGAAATTCAGAGTCTGAAACAATGGGTTATAGATTTTGAAAAAGCAAAATTATTAATTGAAGATTTAGAAATTATTTACGACTATTTTAAGGAAGGAGAAGTAAGTGAAGATGAATTAAAAAATCAATTTTATCTCACAAAAGAGCATATTGAAAATATAGAATTTAAAAATATGCTTTCTGAAGAGGGTGACGAAATGAGTGCAGTAATTCAAATTACTGCAGGTGCGGGTGGTACGGAAAGTTGTGATTGGGCTCAAATGCTTACAAGAATGTATACAATGTGGGCTGAAAAAAATAAATTTAAAATTAAACAATTAGATATTCAACAGGGTGATGTTGCTGGAATAAAATCTGTTACTATTGAAATTGAAGGAGACTACGCATTTGGATGGCTGAAAGGAGAAAATGGAGTTCATAGATTAGTAAGGATTTCTCCATTTGATAGTAATGCAAAAAGACATACCTCGTTTGCTTCAGTTTACGTTTATCCTCTCGTTGATGATAGTATTGAAATAAACATTAATCCATCTGATATTTCTTGGGAAACTATGCGTTCTAGTGGAGCTGGAGGCCAAAGTGTTAATAAAATAGAAACTGCTGTTAGATTAAGACATGCTCCATCTGGAATTTTAATTGAAAATTCAGAAACTAGATCTCAACTTGAAAACAAAGCTAAAGCAATGCAATTATTAAAATCTCAATTATATGAAATTGAATTAAAAGAAAGAATGAAAGAAAGAGAAGAAATCGAATCTAATAAAATGAAAATTGAGTGGGGTTCTCAAATTAGAAATTATGTTCTTCACCCTTACAAACTGATAAAGGATGTTAGAACCAATCATGAGACTAACAATGTTGAAAATGTATTAAATGGAGATATTAACCCTTTTTTAAAATCTTTTTTAATGACAAAATAATATGAAAACAATAATATTTGATTTAGGTGGAGTTTTAGTAGATTGGAATCCAGAGTACATTTTCTTAAAAGAGTTTAATGGAGATAGAAAAAAAATGAGTTGGTTTTTAGAAAATGTTTGCACAGCAAATTGGAATGAGGAACAAGATGGAGGAAAATTAATTAAAATTGCTACTGCAGAAAAGATTAAACTTTTTCCAAAATATAGAAAACTTATTGAAATGTATTACGGAAGATGGGAAGAAATGTTAAAAGGAGAAATTCCAGAAACTGTTAAAATTTTAAAAAAATTGAAGAAAAATTATGATTTAATTGCTCTTACAAATTGGAGTGCAGAGACATTTCCTATAGCTATTAAAAGATTTGATTTTCTAAAGCTATTTAATGGAATAGTTGTTTCAGGAATAATTAAAATGCTAAAACCGAATAAAGAAATATATCTCTACACATTAAACAAATATGATTTGAATCCTGAAGATACTCTATTTATTGATGACAGATTATCTAATGTAGAAGGAGCAATTAATTGTGGAATAAAAAGCATCTTATATGAATCCCCGACTAAATTAACACAGGAACTAAAAAGATATGGAATTAAAATTTAAATCAAGTTTTTTACTTCATAACCCTGGATGCAGAAAATCAAGAGAAGCATTAAATTATTTGCACAATTTAAACATTGATTTTGAAATTATTTTGTATTTGAAAGAGAATTTAAAATTAGATTTTTTAAAAAGTATTATAAAAAAAATTAATATTGATCCAATTGACATGATTAGAACTCAGGAAAAAATCTGGATAAACGAATACAAATCTAAAAAACTTGATAGAAATCAAATTTTAGAAATTCTAATAAAACATCCTAAACTGATGAAAAGACCTGTTTTTATCAAAAATAATAAAGGAGTTATTGCCATTCCACATACTGAAATAGATAAAATTATATAACCAATTAAACCTTTTATTTTATTAATTGTCTTAATTAAGAATTTAATGGCAAGATGTTTGCTCAATTTTAGATATGAAAAAATTTTTTTTTTTAATCAACATTTTATTTTGTAATGTAATTTTTTCACAAAATAATAATTTTACTATTAGCGGTTTCGTATCTGATTCTGATAGCAATCTATCACTTGAATATGCAACAATTAGCATTTTAGATTCTGAAAGTAAAAATTTAATAAACGGGGCAATTTCAAATGAAAATGGTTTTTTTTCAGTAACTGTTTCAAAAGGTACTTACGATATAAAATTTGAATACATTTCTTTTAAGCCTAGAGTTTTAGAAAATATAGAAGTTAAAAATTCTATCGATTTAAATAAAATTAGTCTATCAATAAATGAGAACGTTTTAAATGAAATTGAATTAATTGGTGAAAAAACTGAAATAGAAATTAAACTAGATAAAACAGTTTATAATATAGGAAAAGATTTAACACTTAAAGGAAGTAGTGTTAGTGACGTTTTAGATAACTTACCTTCTTTGGAAGTTGACATTGACGGAAATGTATCTTTAAGAGGAAATCAAAGTGTTAGAATACTTATTAATGGAAAACCGTCCGGATTAGTTGGAATTAGTAGTAATGACGCACTCAAACAATTCCCCTCTGAAAGTGTTGAAAAAGTAGAAATAATTACTTCACCATCAGCTAGATATAATGCAGAAGGGACCGCTGGTATAATAAATATTGTTTTAAGAAAAAATAAATTGGCAGGACTAAATGGATCAGTAAGTTTAAACATGGGTGAACCTAAAAGAATTGGATTGTCAACAAATTTAAATTTCAGAACTGAAAAAATAAATTTATTTACTAATATCGGAGATAACTCTACAAAATATATCAATGGATTTTTAAATGAAACTGAATATTTTACTGAAATTGGAAATAATAATTTTTTAAATGAAATTGGTAAAAGAAGTTCAGAAAGAAATTCAAATTATTTTAATGGAGGAATTGAATATTTTATTAATGAAAAAACCAGTTTTGTTGCATCATTTGTAAACAATTCAAGTGACGGATTAACCAAAACCATAAACTCAATTGATCAAACTTTTAATAATATTAACAGTTTGTCAGAAAGGATTGAAGATGAAAATGAAATTGATAATAACAAAGAGCTTTCTTTAAATTTTTCAAAACAATTTGATAAAGTGGGTCATGAATTGACAATAGATTATCAAAAAGAAAAATCAAGTGAAATTGAATCTTCTTTTATATCAAACTCTCAATTTAAACCTGAATTTAAAAAAAATCTTTCTGAAAAAATAACAACTGATCAAACACAAGACAGTGAATTGTTTAAATTAGATTATGTATTACCAATTGAAAAAGAGGGTCAGTTTGAAGCTGGTTTTAGAAGAAGTATTCAATATCAAAACATTGACTATTTAGTTGAAAAAGAGAATACATTAGGAAATTATATTTCAGATATCAACTTGAGTAACACTCTTTTATACAATGAAAAAGTAAATGCATATTACACTCAATATGGAAATAAAAAAAATAATTTTTCATATTTAATTGGATTAAGATTTGAAGAATCTATCACAAATGTTACTCAACTAGTCAATAATGAAAATAATCAAAAAAAATATAGTGATTTATTTCCAACTTTGAATCTTGCATATGAGATTGAAGAAAATGAAACGATTACCCTCGGATATAATAGAAGAATTAGAAGAGCTAGGTCGTATTTCATTAACCCATTTCCCTCGAGATCAAGTATAACAAATATATTTCAAGGAAATCCCAATATTAATCCAACGTATTCTAATGGAATTGATCTTGGGTATTTAAAAAGATTTGAAAAAACAACAGTTAACGGTTCTATTTATTTTAGAAAATCTACTGGAGAATTCACTTTTATAACAGAAAATACGGGTGATTATGTTTTAGTTAATGAAAGTTTAATACCAGTCATAAGAAGAACTCCAATTAATTTGGCAAGCAATACTCAATTAGGTATTGAATTTAATATTAACTATACAAAATCTAATTTATGGAGAATTAGAGGTAATTTAAATTTCTTTGAATCTGACCTGGAAGGAGAATATAATGGAGTTGTTTATGATTCTAAAAATTTGTCCTGGTCTGGAGGATTAAATAATTATTTTAAAATATTCTCATCTGTTGATTGGCAGACTAGTTTAAATTATCGGGCACCTCAAAAAACTGCCGTTTCTAATAGAAAAGCTCGAATAAGTTCTAATACTGCTTTAAGCAAGGATTTGGTTAAAGATAAACTAACAATGACATTTAAAGTCAATGATATTTTTGAAACTCAAAAATGGAGAATAGAATCCTTCAATGAAAATTATAAGAGCTACAGTGAAAGTAGTTGGAGAGGCGGTAGAAATTTTGAACTAAATTTAATTTATAGATTCAATCAGAAAAAGAATGAAAGGAAAAATCAGAGTGATTACGAAAATTATGACGGAGGAGAATATGGTGCTTAAATTATCTTTTAATTTTATTTCTTAATTCCTTTAACCTTTCAATAATAGCACCACTTACCCAGTAAGGAACAATAAAAGTTAAAAGCAAAATTAAAAGCCAAAAACCCATAGTTAGAACGGACAAAAACAAAATAAATCCTAGATATTGATCAAATTCAAACATATTATATATTATTGATCTTCAAATATAAATCAAAGTAATCATCTTGAAAAATATTTGATAACAAATAATTATAAATGTTAATGTTAAGCATTATTACTAAATTTGTACAATATTTTTAAGCAATGAACTTTAGAATTGAAAAAGACACTATTGGTGAAGTAAAAGTAAAAAAAGATGCTTTGTGGGGACCACAAACTGAGAGATCAATTAACAATTTTAAAATTGGCAAAGCAGGCTCTATGCCTATTGAAATAATTCATGCTTTTGCAATATTAAAAAAAGCAGCAGCTATATCTAACTTTGATTTGGGAGTTTTAAGTAAAGAAAAAATGAAACTAATATGCTTAGTGTGTGACGAAATTTTAGATAACAAACATAATAATGAGTTTCCTCTTGTGATATGGCAAACTGGATCAGGTACCCAAACCAATATGAACATTAATGAGGTTATTTCTAATAGAGCTCATCAAATTAGCGGAAATAAACTTGGTGAAGGAATTAAAGTTTTATCTCCTAACGATGATGTAAACATGTCTCAATCATCAAATGACACTTTCCCTACTGCAATGCATATTGCTACTTATAAAAAACTAATTGAAAGTACAATCCCTAATCTAGAAGAATTTAAATTAACTTTACTTAAAAAATCTAATGAGTTTAAAGATATTATTAAAATAGGAAGAACTCATTTAATGGATGCTACTCCTATTACCTTAGGACAAGAATTTTCTGGTTATTATTCTCAATTGGATCATGGCATATTATCTTTAGAAAACTCATTGACACATTTATCAGAGCTTGCACTTGGGGCTACTGCTGTCGGAACAGGACTAAATTCACCAAAAGGATACGATAAACTAGTATCAAAATATATTTCAGATCTTACTGGAATTAGTTTTATTCCCGCAAAAAATAAATTTGAATCTATAGCTAGCCATGATGCTATGGTTGAAACTCATGGTGCTCTTAAATTAATTGCAAATTCGGTAAATAAAATTGCAAACGATATAAGAATGATGGCTAGCGGACCGAGATCAGGAATTGGTGAAATTATTATTCCATCTAACGAGCCAGGAAGTTCAATAATGCCTGGAAAAGTTAATCCAACACAATGTGAAGCGTTGTCTATGGTTTGTGCACAAATAATTGGAAATGACGTAACTGTAACTATTAGTGGAATGCAGGGCCACTACGAGCTAAATGTGTTTAAACCTGTAATAGTTGCTAATGTATTAGAATCACTAACTCTTCTATCTGATGCTGTTAAAAGTTTTAATGACAATTGTTTAAAAGGAATAAAAGCAAATACAAAAAAAATTAAAGAATTACTTGATAATTCTTTAATGCTTGTAACTGCTTTAAACAGTAAAATTGGATATTATAAATCAGCAGAGATTGCAAATATTGCCCACAAAAATGGAATTACATTAAAAGAAGCCGCACTAAAAACAGGATATGTTTCTGAAAAAGAATTTGACTCATGGGTAAAACCTGAAGATATGATTGGGAATACTTAATAAATAAAAATTATTAAGTATTCTATGATTGACAGTTCATCTTTTAAAACATTAAAGAAAAAAATAACTGAATAAATATTTAATCATCTAAAGATTTGGTTCTATTTAATTACAAAATTGTAAATCTTAAATCATATGTAATAGTCATTTTTTAGAATTTTATATAATTTATTGTTAATTATATACTCATTTTTACAGTCCAAAGATTGAATTAGTAAACTAGAGAAAGGAACTAACTGAACTAGAAAAAGAAAAAATAATTTATTTAGCTAATTCTAAATTATGCATTATTATTAGTGAATTGATTGATGAATTAGAAAAATATTACTTTTTTGAAACAGAATTTTAAAAAATATTTGTAATTCTTACAAAATAGCTAATATTAGAATCCTTTTAAACTCTAATTGTTTAAAATTTCGAGTTAAACTCTTCCTTTTAAAGCAGTAAATGCCCATCCAATACATATAAATCCTATTCCAACAAAACTAAATCCTATTGCGTATTCTGTATATTTTAAAATACCTAGAATAATAAGAATTATTCCAATAATTGTTAAAATTAAAGAAGCTATGCTAAAAATTCCATTTTTATTTAAAGCCATATGATATGTTGTTAAATATCTATATAATTTTTATATGAATATGTTAAAATATATATAAAATTCAATTTATATTTCCAATCAATTTATCCTTCCAATCAGTCCACTTATATTTTTTTGAAAAATAAAAAAGTAATAATGGGTAAATAATTGCAGTTGAAAATAAAGACATATGCATTACATTAGGTTCTCCTATGTATTTAAAAATTGAACTTGTTTGAAAAACAGTCCAATCCGAAGTTACTGTTAATGCAATTATTAAATTATTTCCTGAATGAAACCCTAAAGCTAATTCCATTCCCTCATCCATTAATGTTATAATTCCTAAAAACAAACCAGTTGCTATATAATGAACTAATAAAATTGACCCTATTTTCATTATTTCAGGATTGTAATAATGTAACATTCCAAATGAAAAAGAGGTTAGAAAAAGAGGAACCCATTTATTTTTTGCCAAAACACCCAACCCCTGCATTAGATATCCTCTAAACACATATTCTTCTAAACTTGTTTGGATAGGAATAAAAACTACAGCAATTAACAATAGGATCAAGAAATCATTTAAATTAAATTGAAGAATATATTCATCTGGAAGTAAATAGAATGATGAAATTGTATAAAAAAACAGAATGATTGAAATTACTAAAAACGAGGTTAATACTCTTTTATAATCAATCGATTTTCTAGATGTTGTGACAGACAGAAAAGATTGATTATGTAGATATTTTATTACTATTAAAAACCCAATAAACCCAACAAAAAAAGTAAATAAAGTATAGAAAAAAGTTAAATTGCTATTTTCTAAAATTGTCATCATAGTGGAGGGTTCAAGGTTAGCAACTTCCTCCAACCCTACTTTATTGAAAATTGCTACAATAAAAGGAACTGTTCCTATTTGTGTGAATATGAATATTATGAAAATTCCTAGAATATATCTCCAAATGTTATTTTTTACTTTAAGTGCTTTTTGAATAAACATATTTTATTTTTTTTTGTTTAATACCATTGTAGAAAGCTTACAATGTGAAATTAAATTACCATTGTCATCTGTAATTTTAATTTCCCATAACTGGGTAGATTTTCCCTTGTGAAGCGGAGTAGCTTTAGCGAAAACATATCCTTCTTTGACACTTTTCAAATGGTTGGCTGAAATGATTATTCCTCTTATGGTTTCGTTCATATAATCAACTGACATATATGAGACAGCACTACCAACTGATTCTGCTAATGCAACTGTGGCACCTCCATGTAAAACTCCATCAGGCTGATAGACTTTAGAAGTTACTGGCATTCGAGCTACCAAAAAATCTTTTCCGATATCAACAAACTCAATATCTAAAGTTTCCATCAATGTGTTTTTATTAGCTGAATTGATTTTTTCTAATATTTTTTTTTTATTCATAAGTTTAAATATAAAAAAAACGCATTAGATTAATAATGCGTTTTTCTATTATAAATCATTGAAATTATTTAACCTCTTCGAAATCTACATCTTGAACATCATCAGAATCGTCTTTTGATTTTTTTGAAGGTTCTGCTTGACTTGCTCCCGTTCCACCAGTTTTTTGAGCCTCAGCCTGAGCTTTATATAATTCCTCAGAGGCATTCTTCCAAGCTTCATTAATACTATCAAGCGCAGTTTTTATAGATTCAACTTCTTTAGTTTCATGAGCTTTTTTCAAAACAGCAAGAGCATCTTCAATAGATTTTTTCTTATCATCTGGAATTTTATCACCATATTCTTTAAGTTGACTCTCCGTCTGAAAAATCATAGCATCTGCGCTATTTAAAGTATCAACTTCTTCTTTAGCTTTTTTATCTGATTCAGCATTCGCTTCAGCTTCTTTTTTCATTTTTTCTATTTCTTCTTCAGATAAACCTGATGAAGCTTCAATTCTTATGTCTTGAGTTTTACCAGTAGCTTTATCAGCTGCAGTGACATGTATCAAACCATTAGCATCAATATCAAACGTTACCTCAATTTGAGGAGTTCCTCTAGGGGCCGGTGGTATTCCGTCAAGATGAAATCTACCAATTGTATTATTATCTTTAGCCATTGGTCTTTCTCCTTGAAGAACGTGAATTTCTACAGAAGGTTGATTGTCCGCAGCGGTTGAAAATACTTGAGATTTTTTAGTTGGAATTGTTGTATTAGCTTCAATTAGCTTGGTCATAACACTACCCATAGTTTCAATTCCTAAAGATAATGGTGTTACATCTAAAAGTAGCACATCTTTAACATCTCCAGTTAATACTCCCCCTTGAATTGCTGCACCAATAGCAACAACTTCATCAGGATTAACACCTTTTGATGGTTTTTTACCGAAAAACTTTTCGACTTTATCTTGAATTACAGGGATTCTAGTAGAACCTCCAACAAGAATTACCTCATCAATTTCTTTAATACTAAGACCAGCATCATCAATAGCTTTTTTAACAGGTTCCATTGATCTTTTTACTAAATCACTGGTTAATTGTTCAAATTTTGATCTTGTTAAAGAAACAACAAGATGTTTAGGGCCAGATGCAGTAGCTGTTATATAGGGTAAATTTATTTCAGTTTGAGTTGATGAAGAAAGTTCAATTTTAGCTTTTTCAGCAGCCTCTTTTAACCTTTGTAAAGCCATTGGATCTTTTCTTAGATCAATATCTTCTTTCTTTTTAAAATCATCAGCTAAAAAACTAATAATTTCTTCATCAAAATCATCACCACCTAATCGAGTATCTCCGTTAGTTGATAAAACTTCAAATACTCCATCTCCAAGTTCAAGAATAGAAATATCGAAAGTACCACCTCCGAGGTCATAAACCGCAATTTTTTGATCTTTTCCCGATTTATCTAACCCATAAGCTAATGCAGCTGCAGTTGGTTCGTTAATTATTCTTTGAACTTTTAAACCAGCAATCTCTCCAGCTTCTTTAGTCGCCTGTCTTTGAGAATCATTAAAATAAGCAGGAACAGTAATTACTGCTTCGCTTACAGAATTTCCAAGATAATCTTCAGCAGTTTTTTTCATTTTTTGAAGAACCATTGCAGAAAGTTCTTGTGGAGTATACAATCTTCCATCAATATCAACTCTTGCAGTGTCATTATCTCCCTTTACTACTTTATATGCAGATCTTTCAGCATCTTTTTTTGATTCACTAAACTTATTACCCATAAATCTTTTGACTGAAGCAATGGTTTTGGTTGGGTTAGTAACCGCCTGTCTTTTTGCAGGATCTCCAACTTTTATTTCTCCACCTTCCACAAATGCAATTACAGAAGGTGTAGTTCTTTTACCTTCTGCATTAGGAATTACAACAGGTTCATTACCTTCCATTACTGAAACACACGAGTTTGTTGTTCCTAAATCAATACCAATTATTTTACTCATTGTTTTAAAATTATAGTTTAATAAGTTTTTTCAAGGATTATGCCAATCTTGTACATATGACAGTGTGTCAGTATTTTATTTGAAAATAAATTTACATTTGTAAAAAAAAAATAATGTCAAATAAAAAATATAAGAGAATTACCACTCATAGTCTCAAGGAAATGAAAATTCGAAAAGATAAAATTTCTATGTTAACTGGATATGACTATTCAATGGCTAAAATTATTGACAACTCAGGAATTGATATTATTCTTGTTGGAGATTCAGCATCAAATGTTATGGCTGGTCATGAAACTACTTTACCAATAACTTTAGACCAAATAATATATCACGCATCCTCTGTCGTTAGAGGGGTTAAAAGAGCATTAGTTGTTGTTGATCTACCATTTGGTAGCTACCAATCAAATTCCGGTGAAGCACTTAGATCTGCAATTAGAATTATGAAAGAATCTGGAGCTCATGCTGTAAAAATGGAGGGTGGTTCTGAAATCAAAGAATCTATTATCAGGATTTTAAATGCTGGAATTCCTGTTATGGGGCACTTAGGACTAACACCTCAATCAATATATAAATTTGGAACATACACCGTAAGAGCAAAAGAAGATGAAGAAGCCAAAAGACTTATTGAAGATGCTAAGCTTTTAGATGATCTGGGATGTTTTGGTATTGTTTTGGAAAAAATTCCTGCAAAAATTTCTAAAATTGTTAGCTCTAATGTTTCATGTCCAGTGATTGGTATTGGGGCTGGATCTGATGTAGATGGTCAAGTTTTAGTTACACATGACTTGGTTGGATTGACTACTGAATTTAATCCAAGATTTTTAAGAAGATATATTGACTTAAATAAAATAATGACCAGAGCAATCAAAAACTATATAAATGATGTGAAAAATTTAGATTTTCCTAATGAAAATGAACAATACTAAATTTGAATCTGAAAGAATTTTATTTGAAGATAATCATTTAATTATAGTTAATAAAAATCCCGGCGAGCTTTCACAAGGTGACAAAACTGGTGATGATACTCTTTCGGATTTCCTTAAGTTATATTTAAAAAAAAAATATAAAAAATCTGGAAATGTATATTTAGGAATTACTCACAGACTAGATAGACCTACAAGTGGAATAATCATATATTGCAAAACATCAAAGTCTTTAACAAGAATGAATAATATGTTTAAGGAAAATAAAATAAAAAAAACGTATTGGGCTGTGACTAAAAAAGTAAAAAGCAACAAAGTTATTAGACTTGAAAATTTTCTTCAAAAAAATGAAAAACTAAACAAGTCTTTTGTAACAACAAATATTAGAAAAGGGAAAAAATCAATTTTAAATTTTAAAAAAATAAAATCTCTTGACAACTATTCACTAATAGAGATAACATTGGAAACTGGAAGACATCATCAAATTAGAACACAACTATCGAATTTTGGATATCCTATCAAAGGAGATTTAAAATATGGATTTAAAAGAGCTAACAAAGATGGAAGTATTCACTTACATTCAAGGAAAATAGAATTTACCCATCCTGTGACTAAAAATAAAATTAGCTTAATTTCAAATCCTCCAAATGACAATGTTTGGAATCTTTTAATTAATAATTAAGTAATAAAAATTAATTGTTTATTATTCAATTTTATTACTTTTACATCTCGTACTTTTTTGATTAAATCAAATTATATAGATGGCCAAAGACTTTGTAAGAATATTTGATACAACTTTAAGAGATGGAGAACAAGTTCCAGGATGTAAATTAAACACTGATCAAAAATTAGTAATTGCAAAAAGATTAGACGAGCTAGGTGTCGATGTTATTGAAGCCGGTTTTCCGGTATCAAGTCCTGGTGATTTTAATTCTGTAGTTGAAATTTCAAAAATTGTAAAAAACGCTTCTGTTTGTGGTTTATCAAGAGCTGTCAAAAATGATATTAAAGTAGCTGCAGAAGCTTTAGAATATGCTAAAAAGCCAAGAATTCATACTGGAATAGGAACTTCGGATTCACATATTAAGCATAAATTTAATTCATCTAAAGATAAAATAATTGAGATTGGATTTGAAGCAGTTAAATATGCTAAAACTTTTGTTTATGATGTTGAATTTTATGCAGAAGACGCTGGAAGAACAGATAACGATTTTTTAGCAAAAGTATGTGAGAAAATGATTGAGGCTGGTGCAACTGTTTTAAACATTCCAGATACTACTGGTTATTGTCTTCCAGAAGAATACGGTCAAAAAATTAAATATCTTCTTGAAAACGTAAAAAATATTGAAAAAGCAACTATTTCATGTCATTGTCACAATGATTTAGGTCTAGCTACTGCAAATTCAATTGCAGGTGTAATAAACGGTGCAAGACAAATTGAATGTACAATAAATGGAATTGGAGAAAGAGCTGGTAACACATCTCTTGAGGAAGTTGTTATGATCATGAGACAACATCCTGCGCTTAATTTAGATACCAATATAAATTCTAAACTACTTTTTGATACAAGTAATTTAGTTTCTGATAGTATGGGAATGCCTGTTCAGCCAAATAAAGCTATTGTTGGTGCAAATGCTTTTGCTCATAGCTCTGGTATTCATCAAGATGGAGTAATTAAAAACAGAGAAACCTATGAAATAATAGATCCACATGACGTAGGTGTAAATGAATCCGCAATAATATTAACTGCAAGAAGTGGAAGAGCAGCACTTGCCTACCGAGCAAAAAAAATTGGATATAATCTATCAAAAGATGAACTTGATCTTGTATATCCTGAGTTTTTAAAATTTGCTGATATCAATAAGGAAGTAAATGACAAATATATTCCTGAAATTATAAAAAAATCAATTTAATAAATGAGTAAAACCTTATTTGATAAAGTATGGGATTCCCATGTAGTTCATAAAATAAAAGATGGCCCAGATGTTTTGTTTATTGATAGACATATGGTACATGAAGTAACTAGTCCAGTTGCGTTTTTAGGGTTAAAAAACAGAGGATTAAAAGTATTATTCCCAGAAAAAACTTTTGCTACTGCAGATCATAACACACCTACAATTAATCAGCATCTTCCAGTGAAAGATCTACTCTCAGCAAATCAATTAAAAGCTCTAGAAAAAAACTCAAAAGAACATGGTATTTCATATTGGGGTCTTGGACATGAAAAAAATGGAATTGTTCATGTAGTAGGTCCTGAGTATGGAATAACACAACCTGGAGCAACAATTGTTTGTGGAGATTCTCATACATCCACTCATGGTGCTTTCGGTGCTATTGCGTTTGGAATTGGAACATCTGAAGTTGAAATGGTTCTGTCCACACAATGTATTATGCAGCCAAAGCCTAAAAAAATGCGTATTAATATTGAAGGTACTCTTAACAGTGGAGTGACTCCAAAAGATGTAGCATTATTTATAATTTCTAAACTGACAACATCGGGAGCGACAGGATATTTTATTGAATATTCTGGATCTGTTTTTTCTGAAATGTCTATGGAAGGAAGAATGACAGTTTGTAATTTAAGTATTGAAATGGGCGCTAGAGGAGGAATGATTGCGCCTGACGATAAAACATTTGATTACATTAAAGGTAGAGAATTTACTCCTAAAAATGGCTCATGGGAAAAAGCTATGAAATATTGGTCAAACCTTAAAACAGATAAGAATGCTGTATTTGATAAGGAAATCAATTTCGATGGAAATAAAATCCATCCAATGATTACATTCGGAACCAATCCTGGAATGGGTATTAATATTTCAAAAGAAATTCCATATGCAGACAACCAAAATGATGGTATTGAAACTTTCAAAAAATCTTTAAAATATATGGATTTTAGTGAAGGTGAAAGTATGCTTGGCAAAAATATTGATTTTGTGTTTCTTGGAAGTTGTACGAATGGACGAATTGAAGATTTTAGAGAATTTACAAGAATTGTTAAAGGAAAGAAAAAAGCTCCAAATGTTACTGCATGGTTAGTCCCAGGTTCCCATAAAGTTGAAAAGGCAATTAAAGAAGAAGGATTATTAAAAATTTTAAACGAAGCTGGTTTTGAACTCCGAGAACCTGGTTGTTCAGCTTGTTTAGCAATGAATGACGATAAAATACCCGCTGGAAAATATGTAGTAAGTACTTCAAATAGAAATTTTGAAGGAAGACAAGGACCAGGTTCTAGAACTTTATTAGCCAGTCCTTTAGTAGCTGCAGCAGCAGCAATTACAGGAAAAATTACTGACCCAAGAACACTACAATAATATGGCATACGATAAATTTAATATTTTAAAAAGCACTTGTGTTCCTTTACCAATCGAAAACATTGATACCGATCAAATAATACCAGCTAGATTTTTAAAAGCAACTGAGAGAAAAGGTTTTGGTGAGAATTTATTTAGAGATTGGAGGTACAACATGGATGACTCACCAAAAAAAGATTTTGTCTTAAATAATGAAAAGTTCAAGGGTCAAATTCTTGTTGGAGGAAAAAATTTTGGGTCTGGCTCATCAAGAGAACATGCTGCATGGGCTATCTATGATTATGGATTTAGATGTGTAATTTCAAGTTTTTTTGCTGATATTTTTAGAAATAATTGTTTAAATATTGGTGTTTTACCAGTACAATTATCTACTGAATTTTTAGATAAAATTTTTAAAGCCGTATACAATGATCCTAAAATTGAACTTATAGTAAACCTCACTGAACAAAAGGTTTTAATTCCAAAACTTAAATTATCAGAATTTTTTGATATTAACTCATACAAAAAAGAAAACATGTTAAATGGTTACGATGATATTGATTATTTAATGAATATAAAAGAAGATATTTTAGAGTTTTCTAAGAATACTCCACTTTAATTTAATATAATGGTTAATAACAGGAATTTGGAAATTATGGACACTACTTTAAGAGATGGTGAGCAGACCTCTGGATTGTCTTTTTCGGCTTCTGAAAAATTAACAATATCAAAGCTATTAATAGAAGAATTAAATATTGACCGAATTGAAGTGGCTTCTGCCAGAGTTTCAAAAGGAGAATTTGAAGCTGTTAAAAACATTACAAAATGGGCAAAAAAAAACAATTATTTAGAAAAAATAGAAATTCTTACTTTTTTAGATAATAACATCTCGTTAGAATGGGTTAAAAGTTCTGGAGCTAATGTTCAAAACCTTCTTACAAAAGGATCCCTTAATCACCTTACTTACCAAATTAAAAAATCTCCAAAAGAATATTTTAATTTAATAGGAAGATGTATTAATGATGCATCAAATATGGGCATAACAACTAATGTTTATCTTGAAGACTGGAGCAACGGAATGAGACATTCAAAAGAATATGTTTTTGATTATTTAGAATTCCTTTCAAAACATTCAATAAAAAGGGTTTTACTTCCAGACACTTTAGGGATTTTAAGCCCAAGTGAAACTTTTAATTTTGTATCATCTGTAGTTAATAAATATCCAAAAATTCATTTTGATTTTCATGCTCACAACGATTATGACTTAAGTGTTTCAAACGTTATTGAAGCAATTAAAGCAGGATGTAGCGGATTACATTTAACAGTAAATGGAATGGGAGAAAGAGCAGGTAATGCCCCTATGGCAAGTGTGGCAGCAGTGATTAAAGATTTTTTACCTGAAATTAAAATTAATATAAAAGAAAAATCTCTTTACAAAGTAAGTAAATTAGTTTCAACCTTTACAGGTTTTAGGATTCCTGCTAATAAGCCTATTGTTGGTGATAACGTATTTACGCAAACTGCTGGTGTTCATGCTGATGGAGATAATAAAAAGAATTTATATTATAATGACCTTTTACCTGAAAGATTTGGAAGAAAAAGAAAATATGCTCTTGGCAAAACCTCAGGGAAGGCTAATATTAAAAAAAATCTTCAAGACCTAGGTTTAACTTTAAATGATGAAAATTTAAAAAAAGTTACTAATAGAATTATTGAACTAGGAGATAAAAAAGAAAAAGTGACAACTGAAGATTTACCTTATATAATTTCTGACGTAATCAATAGTCAAGAATTTAAAAATAAAGTAAAAATTGAATCTTATATTTTAAATCACAAAAAAGGAGAAAACCCCTCTGCAGAAGTTGAAATAAAAATAGATGGAAAAAAATATATTCAAAAAGGTATTGGAGATGGGCAATTTGATGCTTTTATTAATGCTATAAAAAAAATATATTCACAGAACGATTTAAAATTACCAAAATTGGTAGATTATTCTGTTACTATTCCACCTGGAAGTAATTCAGATGCATTATGTGAAACTTTTATAACTTGGAAAACTGAAAAAAAAGAATTTATTACTAGAGGATTAGATTCAGATCAAACAGTTTCAGCAATTAAATCAACAGAAAAAATGTTAAATATTATAGCAAATAATTAAATATGAAATTAAATATTGCCCTTCTGCCTGGAGACGGGATAGGACCTGAAGTGATTGAACAAGCTGTGAAGGTTAGCAATGCTATTGCCAATAAATTTGACCATAAAATAAATTGGCTTCATGCTTTAACTGGAGCAGCAGCTATTGATGCTGTTGGAGATCCCTATCCTGAAGAAACTCACAAAATCTGTTTAAAATCTGATGCTATTTTATTTGGAGCTATTGGCCATCCAAGATATGACAATGATCCATCAGCAAAAGTTAGACCAGAACAAGGTCTACTAAAAATGAGAAAAGAGCTTGGATTATTTGCTAACATAAGACCCACTTTTACATTTTCTTCTCTAATTGATAAGTCTCCACTAAAAAAGGAAAGAATTGAGGGTACTGATTTAATTTTTTTAAGAGAACTTACTGGTGGAATATATTTTGGAGAAAGAGGAAGAAAAGATAACGGAAATACTGCATTCGATACTTGCACTTATTCAAAGTACGAAATTGAAAGATTAGCAATAAAAGGTTTTGAAATGGCAATGAAAAGATCTAAAAAGTTATGTTGTGTTGATAAAGCAAATGTATTAGAATCATCAAGACTATGGAGAGAAACGGTTCAATCCTTGGAAAAAAAATTTCCAGAAGTGGAAGTTAGTTATGAATTTGTAGATGCAGTCGCCATGAGATTAGTTCAATGGCCAAAATCTTATGATGTTTTAATTACCGAGAACTTATTTGGTGATATTTTAACTGACGAAGCATCTGTAATTTCAGGTTCTATGGGACTCATGCCATCTGCATCTGTTGGGTTAAAAACATCTCTTTATGAGCCAATACATGGTTCTTATCCACAAGCTGCTGGAAAAAATATAGCGAATCCAATTGCTACTATTTTATCTGCTGCAATGATGTTTGAAGATGCATTTAACCTCAAAAATGAATCTAATTTAATTAGAAAATTTGTAAATAAATCTTTAGAAAAATCAATTGTAACTGAAGATTTAGCTAATGGAGAAAAGTCTTATAAAACCAATGAAGTTGGTGACTGGTTAGTTAAAGAAATTTTAAAATAAAAAAAAGCACCATAAAGGTGCTTTTTTTATATTTAAAACAAGAACTAACTCTTACTATTTTCGTCATCAACCATTTTCTTTTTTAGATCGGCTAAAACATCCAAATCGCCTAAAGTTGATTTATCAGATTCTTTTACATTAAGATTTTTTAAAGATTCCTTAACGTTTTTTTTCTCTTGATCATTAAAAATTACAGTATGTGACATTACAACTCTTTTAAAGTCTTTATTGTATTCAATAACTTTAAAATCTGCTGTATCGCCTTTTTTCAATTTGTTACCGTCTTCTTTAACTAAATGTCTGTTAGGAACAAAAGCAGTTATATCATCATTAAGGATAATGGTAGCTCCTTTATCATTTGAATCAGAAATTATAGCGTTATGAGTAGTTCCTTCTGCAAAATTCTTATCGTAAACATCCCAAGGATTATTCATGGTTTGTTTATGACCTAAACTTAATTTTCTTGCTTCAGAGTCTAGCTCTAAAACTATAACATCAATTGAATCACCAGAAGCAAATAATTCTGATGGATGCTTAACTTTTAAAGTCCAAGAAAGGTCTGAAATATAAACTAAACCATCTATTCCCTCTTCAAGTTCAACGAAAATCCCAAAATTTGTAAAGTTTCTAACAATACCAGAATGCTTAGATCCAACTGGATATTTCTTTGTAATATCAGTCCAAGGGTCTGATGTTAATTGTTTAATTCCAAGTGACATTTTTCTCTCTTCTCTATCTAATGTTAAAATAACTGTCTCAACTTCATCCCCTATATCAACAAAATCTTGAGCTGAACGTAAATGAGTTGACCAAGACATTTCTGAAACATGAACTAACCCCTCTACTCCATCAACAATTTCAATGAAAGCTCCATAATCTGCAAGTACAGATACTTTTCCTTTAATTTTGTCACCTTCTTTAAGATTAGGGTCAAGTGATTCCCATGGGTGAGCACTAAGTTGTTTAACACCTAGTTGAATTCTAGATTTATCATCGTCAAAATCAAGAATTACAACATTTAATTTTTGATCCAGTTCTAAAATTTCACTAGGATGATTTATTCTATTCCATGAAAGGTCTGTAATATGAATCAATCCATCTACACCACCAAGATCTATAAACACTCCATATGTTGTAATATTTTTGACAGTTCCTTCAAGTACTTGGCCTTTTTCAAGTTGACTAATGATTTCTTTCTTTTGAAGTTCTATATCAGCTTCAATAAGAGCTTTGTGAGATACTACAACATTTTTAAATTCATGGTTAATTTTAACAACCTTGAATTCCATGTTTTTATTTACATATTGATCATAATCTCTAATTGGTTTAACATCAATCTGTGAACCAGGTAAAAAAGCCTCTAATCCAAACACATCTACAATCATACCTCCCTTTGTTCTACACTTAACAAATCCTGTAACAACTGTCGATTTAGCATGAGCCTCATTAACTCTATCCCAAGCTTTTATTGTTCTTGCTTTTCTATGAGAAAGTACAAGCTGACCAGTTTTATCTTCTTGAATATCAACTAAAACTTCAACTTTATCACCAACTTTTAAATCAGGATTATATCTAAATTCATTTAAAGATATAACACCTTCGGATTTTGCGTTAATATCGATAATTGCTTCTCTCTCTGTTAGACTTATAACTGTTCCTTCAATAACACTTTCGTTGTAAGTATCAACAAAATTTTCTTCAACAAGTTTTTCAAATTCAGAAAGTTTATCGTCTTTTACAGTTTCAATACCTTCTTCAAATAAATTCCAATCAAAATCCTTTAAAAAATGATCATTTAAAACTTCATCTTCTTTAATTTCTTCAATCTTAAACTCTTTTTCAACTATTAAATTTTTTTCATGAGAAGGGTTAGAATTATCAATATCTAAAACTTCCTTTTCAGTCTTTACTGTTTTAGCAGCTTTCGATGTTTTTTTATTAGGATTAGTTTTGGTAGTTTTTTTTACTGCTCTAGGATTAGCAGACTTGGTAGTTTTTTTAACAGTTTCTTTAGTTTTACTGTCTTTTTCTTTTTCCGACACACCAATATTAATTGTATTCTAATTTTTTATAGATTAAAGGATAAAAATTAGAAGAGTTAATTATAACTAACCTTTTGATTATCTATATTATCCATCCAAAAGGATTGCGAAAATAAGTTGTATTTGTAGATTAAACAAGAAAATTTCTAATTTTTTAGTATCAAAGGAGTTACGTATGAAAACAACTTTTCTTCAAGCTCGTCTAAAGTGAAATTATCTGTATGAATAACAATTGAGTCTGAAGCTTTTTTTAAAGGAGAATTTATTCTGTTAATATCTTGATTATCTCTTAGAGATATATTATTAAATACATCATCTAAAGAAATTTCATGATTTAAATCAATTAATTCTTTATATCTTCGTTTTACTCTTAAGTTTAAAGATGCGTCTAAATAAAATTTTAATTCAGCATTAGGAAAAACAACAGTTCCAATATCTCTTCCGTCCATTACAACTCCTTTATTAGCACCTAAGAGATGTTGAACTTTTACCATTTCTTTTCTAAATTCATCAATAGTAGCTATTTGACTTACCAAATCAGAAACCTTTAATGACCTAATATGTTTTTCGACGGAGAAATTATTTAAATGAACTTCATATTTACTATTTTTTTTATTGTACTGAAAATCAATTAAAATATTTGGAAGATCTTGAATAAGTCTATTTTTTTCAAAATGAGATTTTGAAATATAGTTTTTTTTAATGGCATAAAATGTAAGTGCTCTATACATCGCACCAGAATCGATATAAAGATAATTCAAACGCTTTGCCAATCTTTTGGCTAGTGTACTTTTACCTGTTGATGAAGTACCATCTATAGCAATTATAATTTTATTTGACATTTAATTTTTTAAAATTCTTCACATTTTTTTTAGTTATAGCTATATCCAAAACTTCATACATTTGTGAAACATAGTGAAAAGTTAAACCCTTAAGATATTCATTATCAATCTCATTTATATTTCTTCTGTTTTCTTCAGAAAGTATTATTTCCTTAATTTTTGCTCTTTTAGCAGCTAATATTTTTTCTTTAATTCCTCCAACTGGAAGTACTTTCCCCCTTAAAGTTATCTCTCCTGTCATAGCTAACTTAGATTTTACTCTTTTTTGTGAAAGTAATGAAACTAAAGATGTTAACATCGTTATTCCAGCACTTGGACCATCTTTAGGTGTCGCTCCCTCAGGTACGTGAATGTGTATATTATACTTATTTAATAGATTAATGTCAATAGATAAAAGGTCTGCATTTGACTTAATATACTCCAAGGCAATTGTAGCTGATTCTTTCATCACTTTTCCTAAATTACCTGTAATTGACAAATTACCTTTACCCTCTGATAATGCAGACTCAATAAACAGAATATCTCCACCAAATTGAGTCCAAGCTAAGCCTGTAACAACTCCAGCCACATCATTATTTTCGTACTTGTCTTTAGAAATTGAAACACCTAAAATCTTGTTAACATCTTCAAAAGTTATATTTGATGAATAGTCTTCCTCTAAAGCAATTGATTTTGCAACGTTTCTAATAATTTTTGCAATCATTTTTTCTAATCCGCGCACTCCTGATTCTCTTGTATAACCTTCAATAACATTGATTAAGGAACGTTTATTTATTTTAACAACGTTTTTATGCAAACCATGTTCTTTAATTTGTTTAGGAATTAAATGTTTTTTTGCTATTTGGAATTTTTCTTCAATTGTATAACCGGAAACTTGAACTATTTCCATTCTATCTCTTAATGCAGGTTGAACATTTCCAATATTATTGGAGGTCGCAATAAACATTACTTTAGATAAATCAAATCCTAATTCAATAAAATTATCATAAAAAGAAGTGTTTTGCTCGGGATCTAATACCTCAAGCATAGCAGACGATGGATCACCTTGGCTTCCAATTGAAAGCTTATCGATTTCATCTAAAACAAAAATTGGATTCGATGTTTTAGCTTTTTTTAAACTTTGAATTATTCGACCTGGCATGGCACCTATATAAGTTTTTCTATGACCTCTAATTTCTGATTCATCTCTTAATCCTCCCAAAGAAATTCTCACATATTCTCTTCCAAGAGCTTCTGCAATTGATTTTCCAAGAGAAGTTTTTCCAACTCCAGGTGGGCCATTCAAACACAAAATTGGAGATTTCATATCGTTTCTCAATTTTAATACTGCTATGTGTTCAATAATTCTCCTTTTTACATCTTTTAAACCGAAATGATCCCTATCTAAAATTTTTTGGGCTCTTTTTAAGTCAAAATTATCTTTTGAAAATTCATTCCATGGCAAATCTAAATAAATATCCAAATAATTTTTTTGAATTGAATACTCAGCAACTTGAGGGTTCATTCTTTGTAGCTTGGAAAGTTCTTTTGTAAAATGTTCATTCACTTCTTTAGACCATTTTTTTTTAGAGGCTTTTGTTCTCATTTCGTTGATTTCCTCATCATAAGATACCCCGCCAAGTTCTTCTTGAATAGTCTTTAATTGTTGATGTAGAAAATATTCTCTTTGTTGTTTATCTAAATCAGATCTAACTTTTGATTGAATATCATTTTTAAGGGATAATCTTTGAAGCTCTAAATTCATTTGTTTTAAGCACATTAATGCTCTTTCGTTCAAATCACTAGTATTTAAAATTTTATACTTTTCATTAACACTCAAGTTCATATTTGAACACACAAAATTTACTAGAAAAGAGTCACTTTGTATGTTTTTTATGGCAAATGATGCTTCACTAGGGATATTGGGATTTTCTTCAATAATTTTTAGAGCAATATCCTTTATCGATTCAATAGTAGCATTAAATTCTTTATTTTTTTTTTCAGGTTTCAGTTCCTGAATTTCTTTAATTTTTGCTCTAATATATGGTTCTTCAGAAATGATTTGTTCAATAGAAAACCTTTTTTTTCCTTGAATAATAACTGTTATATTACCATCAGGCATTTTTAAAACTCTTAATATTTTTGCTACAGTTCCAGTCGGATGAATATCATTTAATGAGGGTGATTGAACTTTTGAATCTTTTTGAGAAACAACTCCAATTAATTTATCATTGACATTAGAATCATTAATTAGTTTTATTGACTTATCTCTAGATGCTGTAATGGGAATTACTACACCTGGGAACATAACGGTATTTTTAAGAGGTAAAATAGGAAGAGATTCAGGTAATGACTCTTTTGAAATAGCTTCTTCATCATCAGATGTCATCAAAGGTATAAGCTCAGAATCCTCATCAATATTTTGTAATGACATCATGTCAAGATTTATAAAATTATTTTTAGACATAAATAAAATTTAAGTCAAAGTGTCAGGTCAATATTATATTAAGAAATTTTTGTATCTATTGAGTTAATAAATTACCTAAAACATTAACATTTTAAATAAATATTTCAAGTTTCATGCCATTTGAACTAATAATTATCAATCTTAATTCTTTTTAGCAATAAAGCCCCAATAAAAAAAATAATTATAAACATCAGAATTGAAGTTCTCATGCTACCAGTTATTTGATCTAAAAAAGCAAATAGAGTCATACCAAAAACAATACTTACTTTTTGAGAAACATCGTAAAAACTAAAATAGGAGGTAGTGTTTTCTGTTTTTGGTATCATTTTAGAAAAAGTAGACCTTGAAAGTGCTTGAATACCACCCATTACTAGCCCAACTAAACCAGCAGCAATGTAAAATTCAAAAGGTTTAGTTATAAAATATGCACCGACGCATAATAAGGCCCAGAATAAATTAAGTAAAATCAAAGTAAAAATATTACCAAACTTGCTAGATAATTTCGAAGTTAAAATAGCTCCAAATATTGCTATTAATTGAATAAGCAGAATACTAACTATCAATCCGATAGTTTTTTCATCTTGCGGCCAATCAATTTCTTGTTCTCCAAAATAAGCTGCAATTAACAATACGGTTTGAAGGGCTGAACTATAAATAAAAAATGCAATTAAATATTTCCTTATTACTAAGGTTTTTTTTAATTCGTTCCAAACTTGTCTGAGTTCGTTAAAACCATTAAAAAAAACATCTTTAATAATTTTTTTATTTTCTTTAGAAGATGGTAAATAATAGAAAGTATATTGACTGCATATTATCCACCAAAGACCAACACTAACAAATGAATATTTCATTGCAAGAATCTCTGGATTAGGACCTGAAATTCCAAAATAATTTGGATACATTACCATTGTAAGATTAAAAATCAATAAAAGAACACTGCCAAAATAACCTAACGCATATCCTTTTGCACTGATTAAATCTTGTTGTTCTTTAAAAGCTATATCAGGTAAATAAGAATTATAAAAAACAAGACTAGCCCAAAAGGATATTAGAGCAAGAAAATAAAAAAATAAACCAAGATATATATATGATAACTCAAACCAATATAATCCTATACATGAAAAAGATCCTAGGTAACAAAAAAATTTTAAAAATATTTTTTTATTACCCATGTAATCAGCTATTCCAGAAAGTAATGGAGTAATAAAAGATAAAATAACAAAAGCAAAAGCAGTCAAAAAACTAATCAATGCAGTGTTTTTAAAGAGATAACCAAAAACTTCAATGTTATTGTCTTCAATAAAAAGAGATCCATAATAAATTGGAAAAACCGCAGAAGAAATAACAAGAGGATATACTGAATTAGCCCAATCATAAAAAGCCCATGCATTTAATAATTTTGAGTCTCCTTTTTTATATTTTTTTTTTGGCATTTTTTAGTTTTAATTGCAATATAAGTATTAGAAAACAGCTTTATATTAAATTTAATAATTAATTTTGTTAACATTTATTTTATGAAATTATTCTATTTAATTTTTATGTCAGTATTAACTTTAAGTTGCTCTGATTCATCCTCGATAAAAGAAACAATTAAAACAAGTTCCGAAATTAAATGTTGTGAAAATTGTAATTTAAATTTAATTAAGACTAAAAATTTCAAATGTGATAACTATATAAAAACTTATGAGAATTTCATTGTATCGGATTCAACTAATCAGAATGGAAGATATTGTATTGACAAAAACTCATTAATTTTAAAAAGCGTTCTGAAATGAAAATTCATATATCAATCTTATTAATTTTATTTTTTTTAATTCCACTTACTAATCAATCTCAAAAAACTGAAAAAATGATTAAATCAGATAAAGAATGGAGAATTTCTCTTGATGAAATGAGTTATCAGGTTTTAAGAAAGTCTTATACTGAAAGACCTTTCACTGGTGAATATAACTTACATTTTCAAGAAGGATATTATAGTTGTAAAGGATGCAATCAAAAATTATTTGAAAGTAACAACAAATACGAAAGTAATTGTGGATGGCCAAGTTTTGATCAAGCAATTCCAGGAACTATTGACTATGTTAAAGACTATTCTCATAACATGTTTAGAATTGAAGTAAAATGTTCAAAATGTGATGGACATTTAGGTCATGTTTTTAAAGATGGACCTAAAGAAACTACTGGAAAAAGGTATTGCATTAACTCAGCTGCACTCACGTTTAAAGACAAATAAAATGGAAAAATTTGATTTAATAGTACTAGGTAGTGGACCTGGTGGATATGTTACTGCGATTAGAGCATCTCAACTCGGTCTTAAAACTGCAATTGTTGAAAAAGAAAGTTTAGGAGGAGTATGTTTAAATTGGGGATGTATACCAACTAAAGCATTACTAAAATCTGCTCAAGTTTTTGATTACATAAAACATTCGGATGATTACGGAATTACAATTGAAAATTTCGATAAAAATTTTGATAAAGTTGTTAATAGAAGTAGAAATGTTGCTCAAACTATGAGTAAAGGAGTTACATTTTTGATGAAAAAAAATAATATTAAAGTGTTTAATGGATTTGGAAAATTAAGTTCTAATAAAACTGTTTTAATCACAAAATCTGACAAATCAATTGAAACTATTCAAGGAGGAAAAATTATTATTGCTACTGGTGCAAGATCTAGAGAACTTCCCAGTCTTAAACAAGACGGTGAATCAATTATTGGTTACAGAGAAGCAATGACTTTAAAAAAGCAACCTAATGATATTGTAATTGTCGGTTCAGGTGCTATAGGAATTGAATTCGCCTATTTTTATAACTCCATGGGAACTAATGTTACTGTTGTTGAATATATGGATAGAATTGTTCCAATTGAGGATGAAGAAATTTCAAAAGAACTTGAAAAAAGTTTAAAGAAAAAAGGAATCAACATATTAACTTCCTCAGAAGTTCAAAATGCCAAAGTTATAAATCCAGAAAGTGTTGAAATTCAAATTAAATCTAAAGATGGAAATGTTAATACTCTAAACACTGAAATTGTTTTAAGTGCTGTTGGGATAAAAACCAATATTGAAAATATTGGATTGGAGGAAATTGGTATTAAAACTGACAAAGACAAAATTATAGTTAATGATTTTTACATGACAAACGTAAAAGATTATTATGCAATCGGAGATATAGTTAAAGGACAAGCATTAGCACATGTAGCATCTGCTGAAGGAATTTTATGTGTTGAAAAAATTGCTGGGCATGATGTTAATCCTCTTGACTATAATAATATTCCTGGATGTACATATTGCATTCCAGAAATTGCATCAGTCGGATATACTGAGAAACAAGCTATTGAAAAAGGATATGATATAAAAATTGGAAAATTTCCTTTTTCTGCGTCAGGAAAAGCACAAGCATCTGGAAAAAGTGAAGGGTTTGTTAAGGTTATATTTGATGCAAAATACGGTGAATGGTTAGGATGTCATATGATTGGAGATGGAGTAACAGATATGATAGCTGAGGCAGTAATTGGAAGAAAATTAGAAACTACTGGATATGAAATACTTAAAGCTGTTCATCCTCATCCTACTATGAGTGAAGCGGTAATGGAAGCAGTTGCAGCAGCTTATGATGAAGTAATTCATTTATAATTTAGAAAAACTTTCCAAGGCTAAATCATAACTCTTTAACCCAAACCCAAGAATTACACCTGTAACGTGTGAACTCAAAAAAGATTTATGCCTGTATTCCTCTCTAGAATATGTATTTGATATATGAACTTCAATTGCAGGTGTTGATATTGATCTTAAAGCATCACCTATTCCTACAGATGTATGAGTATAAGCAGCAGCATTAATTATAATTCCATCATAATCAAAGCCCACTTCTTGTATTTTTTGGATAAGTTCACCCTCAATATTTGATTGAAAATAATGAAGATCAAAATTTTTGTATTTTGATTTTAATTTTTTAAAATATTCATCAAAACTTTCATCTCCATAAATATTTTTTTCTCTTATACCTAACAAATTTAGATTAGGACCATTAATAATTTGTATTTTCATTTATTAAATTATATATAAATATAATGTTTAATTTATATTTTTAATTAAATAGAAAATGTGGAATAAATTAACTTTTAACTTCAAGAATTTTTTAAAAATTGAAAGAAATTTATCAGATAATACTATAATTAACTATTTATTTGACTTAGAAAAACTACTGAAATTTTTAAAAAAAAACAAATACGATACAAATCCACTAAAAATTAATCACTCTATTTTAAAAAAATTTGTTTATTCAATTTCTAAAGAAGTAAAACCTTCAACTCAAGCAAGAATAATTTCTGGTGTTAAAAGATTTTATGATTTTTTGATAGTAGAAAAATTAATTAACGAAAATCCATTAGAAAATATTGAAACTCCAAAAGTTGGATCAAAATTACCAGTCACGTTAACTACAAATGAAATTGATGATTTAATTAAAAACGTTGATAAAAAATCAAAAAATCAAATTAGAAATATTGCTATTACTGAAATGCTTTATAGTTGTGGGCTAAGGGTTTCTGAACTTATAACTCTTAAAATTTCAGATTTGTATTTTGATGAATGGATAATTAAAGTAACTGGAAAAGGAAATAAAGAAAGATTTGTTCCTATTAGTAAAGAAGCGATCAATTATGTGAATAAGTATATAGATGAAGAACGAAATTTTAAAAAAATAAAAAAAGGAAGTGAAGACACATTGTTTTTAAACGAAAGAGGAAATAAATTAAGCAGGGTTATGATATATATTATTTTAGATCAATTAAAGAAAAAAGCAAATATTAAAAAAAAAATTGGACCACATACATTAAGGCATTCTTTTGCTACCCATCTTATTGAAAATGGAGCAGATTTACTTACAATACAAAAAATGTTAGGTCATGAAAACATAATAACTACAGAGAGATATCTACATGTTAGTAAAAAACATTTAGTAGAGTCTATATCAAAACATCATCCAAGAAATAATATGTAAATTACTTTTTTTCAATTAGTCTAAAACCCTCTCCATGTATATTTTCAATTTCTAAACTATTATCCTTTTGCAAATATTTTCTGATTTTTGCTATATAAACATCCATACTTCTAGAGGTAAAATAATTATCATCATTCCAAATTTTAACAAGAGCCAATTCTCTGGGCATTAAATCATTTAAATAAATCAAAAGTAATTTCAATAGTTCATTTTCTTTTGGAGAAAGTTTAACGCTAGAATTATCTTTATATTTTAAAATCCTAAGCTTTGAATTAAATGAAAAACCTCCAAAATTGTATAAAAATTGTGATTGATTATTTGAAAATATCACTTTCTTCCTTTTAAATATAGACTTAATTTTTAGAAGTAAAATATCAGAATCAAAAGGTTTTGTTAAATAGTCATCAGCCCCAATTTTATAACCTTTTAAAACATCGTCTTTTAAAGTTTTAGCGGTAAGAAAAAACAACGGAACATCTTTATTAATTTCTCTAATTTCTTTAGCAAGTGTAAAACCATCTTTGAATGGTAACATGACATCAAGAATACAAAGAGCAAAATCATTTTTTTTAAATTTTTCTAACCCTTCAATACCATTTTTAGCCAAAGTAACATTGTAAGAATGAAGTTTTAAAAAATCATGTAAAATTATTCCAAAATTTACATCATCTTCAACAAGTAGAATATTCTTATCATTTTGTTTCATATCTAGATAATTAATGGCAATTTAATTAAAAATGTAGTCCCCTTTCCTATTTTACTATCAACATAAATCATACCATCGTGTAAATCAACAATTTTCTTTACATATGAGAGCCCTAAACCATGACCTTTAACATTATGAATATTCCCTTTTGTTTCTCTAAAAAACTTATCGAAGATCTTATCTTTTACACTGTTACTCATACCCATCCCTTTATCTGTAATATTTACTACAATAAATTTTTTTTCATTGTAAGAAGAAATGTGAATTTCTGGTACATCTTCAGAATACTTAATTGAATTTTCAAGAACATTAACCATTACATTGACTAAATCTTCAAAAGAACCTTCTATAAAGCAACTTTTAGCTTTGAGAGAAATATTTGTTACAGTACTTCTATTTTTTAATAACAAATCCAAATGAACTAAAGCTTCCTTAATTATCACATGAATATCACATGTAGATTTTTTGATAATATTTTCCTTTTTTTCAAGTTGCGATATTCTTAAAACATTTTCAACTTGCATATTCATTCTATCGTTTTCGTCTCTTATCATTTTTAGATATTGGGATCTTTTTGATTTATCGTTTTCGATGTTGACATTTTCTATTGCATCAATTGCTAACTTAATAGTAGCAATTGGTGTTTTAAACTCGTGTGTCATGTTATTTATAAAATCAGACTTAATCTCAGAAACCTTTTTTTGTTTAAAAATTTGATTAATAGTTGTTACAAAAGCTACAATTATAGTAATTGTAAATAATAATGAAAGAATAATGAGAGTAATCAAAGATGATCTTAGAAAAATTTTTCTTTCTGGAAATGCAATTACTAATTCAAATTCACTATTACCTTCTTCGTTAACAAATAATGGAGTTTTGTATTTATTAAGTCCTTCTAAATTAGAGTATCCATCAGATCCAATTTTAGTAGCATAGTCTCCATTAAAAACTCTATATTGAAAAGGGATATCTATGTCTCTGTCATTTAATTCTCTTTGAAGTAATAACTCTAGCTCCAAGTTTGTTAACCTTCTGTGAATAGGTTTTAAAGATGCTAATTCCATAAAAACAGATGCATACTTAGCTTTATCAATTAATGAAAGTCTTTCAACTCTTTGTAATCTCTCAATGGAGCTCATATTTTGCATTTCTCTATCAAAAGCTTCATCAATAATTGTTGTTGTTTTGATTCCTTTGTATTCTTTTATTGAATTTGTGTCGATAGCATCAGAATCAAACAACTCAGGAGATACATTATAATCTTCTTCTAAAATTCCATGAGAATAAATATAAGTTTGATTTGTATTCTCATTACGATCTACATATTTAAAAACAGCAGTTAGTTGAGACTCTTTTGGTGAGCCAATACTGTCAATCAACTTTTGATATACAGCAAGATAATCTCGCATTTCTCTACTTTGGATCTGTTCAGAAACCGACTTGAGCGCTTGATTAACATTTAAAGAAAATTGTCTTTCCTTATTATCAAGAGTTGTTTTTATCCAAAAGGCTTGAACAAAAATTATACCTACCAAAGCCAGTGTCATTACAGTAATTAAAGGAAAGAAAATTTTTTTGTTCATTTAATTTACTTGTAAATTGAATTAAAATAAGTTACTAATTTTTTAACTGTTAGAATATTTTCATCGATGGTAGAATTAACAAAAATATAATCTGCAAGAGGAATTTTTTTTTCATCCTTCCATTGATTATTAATTTTTAACATCGCTAGAGACTTATCAATCTTATCTCTATTCATTATTCTTTTAATTCTAACACTTAAATCAGAGGTAACCAAAATATTAAAATCATTTCTTTTGTAAGAACCCGTTTCAAAAATCAATGCAGATTCATAAATAACATAATTTTCATCTTTAGTTTTCATCCAGCACATAAAATCTTTTTCAACTTGAGGATGAACAATTGAATTCATAAGTTCAAGTGATTTTCTATTGTTGAAAATTAAACTTGACAAGTACGTTTTATTTAAACTATCGTCAATATATGTATTAGAACCAAAGCATTTGATTAAACTATCTTTTAAATCTACAGAGTTATTCATAAGAAATTTTGCTCTTTCGTCTGAATTATAAACTTGAATATAATTTTTAGAAAACTCATTAGCTAATACTGACTTACCTGAACCTATTCCACCTGTTAATCCAATTATTTTCATAATAGTTTTATAAAATTAACAGAATATATCTAATTTTAACTATTTGTCTTTTGAAGAAGATACAATGTCTATTATTTCTTGACTAACACCAACATTAGAAAAACCTCCATCATTATATAAATTCTGAAGAGTGACTCTTTTTGTTAAATCTGAAAATAAGGTAACAGTGTAATTAGCACAATCTAAAGCAGTGGCATTTCCAAGTGGTGACATTTTTTCAGCGTAAGTAATAAAACCATCAAACCCTGTTACACCTTTTCCTGCAGTTGTTGGAGTTGGTGATTGTGAAATTGTATTTACTCTAACTTTCTTTTCTTTTCCAAAAAAATATCCAAAACTACGAGCTATTGATTCTAAATAAGCTTTATTATCTGCCATATCGTTATAGTTTGGAAAGACTCTTTGAGCTGCCATGTATGATAATGCAACAATACTAGACCATTCGTTCATAGCGTCTAATTTGTATAAACATTGTAATAACTTGTGAAATGATACAGCAGACACATCCCATCCCTTTGATGTCCAATCGTGATTTAAATCCGTATAATGCTTTCCTTTTCTAACGTTCACTGACATGCCTATAGAATGTAAGACAAAATCAATCTTACCGTCAAAAATCTCAACAGTTTTGTTGATTAATTTTTCTAAATCTTCAATTTTTGTTGCATCAGCTGGAATTAACTTTGATTGAGTTTTTTTTGCTAACTCATCTACATTTCCCATCCGTAATGCTATTGGTGCATTAGTAAGAACAAACTCCCCTCCTTCTTCATGAACCCTTTCGGCGGTTTTCCAAGCAATAGAATTCTCGTCTAGTGCTCCGAATATTATACCTTTCTTGCCTTTTAAAAGATTATATGACATATCTATTTTTTTGTTTAAATATAATATTAATTAAGCAACTGTTTTGCGTGAAATAAAGCAGAATCTGAAATCTTATCGCCTGCTAACATTCTTGCAATTTGATCAATTCTCTCCTCATAATTAAGCAGCTTGACATAAGTAATAGTGGTATTCAATTTATTTTTTTTATAAACATTAAATTGTTGGTTACCCTTAGCTGCAACTTGAGGAAGATGAGTAATAGCAATAATTTGCATATTTTTACTCATATCTAACATCATATTAGCCATAGAGTTAGATATTTCACCTGAAACACCCGTATCAATTTCATCAAAAATCATAGTTGGTAAATTTAAATTCATAGAAAGAATATATTTTATTGACAATAATATCCTTGATAATTCACCTCCAGATGCAACTTTAAATAAAGAATCATGCTCGACACCTTTATTTGCAGAAAACAAAACTTCAATTTCATCGGATCCAAATTGATTAAATTTAATAGCTTGTGAAATATTGAACTTAAAGGAACAATTTTTCATTCCTAAATTTGATAACAAAGATTCTAAATCAAGTTTTAATTTAGGTAATATTTTTTTTCTTGAAATAGATATTTTTTTTGATAACTCATTTAAAAATAATTCTTTTTTCTTAATTGATTTTTCTAATTCTTTTATATCAATTTCAATATCTCCTGATTTATTTAATTGATCCTTTAATTTATCTTTTTTTTCTAATAATTCTTTAACTGTACTTAGCGAATGCTTTTTTTGCAAATTATATATTAAATCAAGTCTAGCTTCTAATTCTCCAGCCTGAGATAAATCATCAAATAATTCTAAATTAGGATTGTCTAATTCAGATTGGATATCACCCAATTCAATCAAAATACTTTGTAATCTATTTTTAACATCAGAATATTCACTTGTATATTTTGATAAATTTTCTAAATAATTATTTACAGAATATAGTTTATTTTCTATACTATCTCCTGTGAACAAAATATTATGAATTTCTGAGAAATTAGATTTTATATTTTCAGCATTCTTCAGCAACTTAAATTTATTTTCAATTTCTTCTTGTTCTCCTTCTTTTAGATTTGAATCTTCTAATTCATTATATAAATACAAAAAATAATCATTATCATTTATTAGACTAGTATTTAATCTTTTCAGTTTTTCTAATTGACTTTTATCTTCATTAAAATCTTGTAAAACTTCATTAAAGTTTTTTACAATATTTTGTTGCTCTGCTAAACTATCAATTAGTGAAAAGAAAAAATTATTATTTGTATTAAATAAAGATTGATTCTGAGTATGTATATCTATTAATTTTTCTCCAATACTTTTTAATAATTCTAAATTTACAGGGGAATCATTTATGAAGGATCTAGACTTACCATTTGGCAAAATTTCTCTTCTCAAAATAGTTCCTTCATAGTAATCCAAACCATTTTTATCAAATATTTTTTTTATATTAAAATTCTTAAGATCAAATTCAGCTTCTAAAACACATTTTTTAAAACTATCTTTTAGTAAGTTTTGAGAACCTCTTTTGCCAATAATAAGAGAAAGGGCATTTAACAAAATTGATTTTCCAGATCCTGTATCTCCAGTAACAGTTGTAAAACCAGAATGATAATCTATTTCAAGACTATCAATTAGTGTAAAATTTTTTATAAGAATTTTAGTTAACAAATTTTTTTTATTTACAACATTAAAATAACGATTTATCGTAAACTATTCCACTTATTCGAGAAAAAAGGAGATAAATAATTTAGATGATTTATGAGTTTAGAATTATCAAAATAAATTCCACCAGAAAAAATTTGTTTTATTTCATCTGACTTAGTATCAAATATAATTTTAAGTAAAATAGAATTAGGAGATCTTCTTTGAATGGGTTTAAGATTAAAAATTGAAATACTAATGTTACTTTTTGCCTCAAAAATATTTTCACTCATCAAATCAAGTCCATTCACATGATAATTATAATAGAATGCTTTGAATTCTTTGGATTCATCTGTCGATAAAGTTTGTATTAACCAAAATTTATTGTTCTTTCCATCAGAAAAAGACGAGTCCCATCCAAAATTATTATTTTGATTTGCTAAGTTTAAGATATTTTTAGCTGAATTAAAAAAATAATCACCACTGTTTAACTCATAAGATTCTTTATCAATTCCTAAAATTATATTTACATAAAAAGCTAAAATAGATGATAAATTTGATGAAAATTGAGTTTGGTTAAAAACAATTGATTCAAACTCAACATATTCAAATTGAATATTTTTGTCAACATATTTAAAAATTGGAGTTGAATATGTTGAATTTAATACAGGTCTGTCTGATTGAAATTCCATATTTCCAACAAAAAAATTATCTGAAAATCTTGTTACGTTGAAAAGAATATTTAAATTAATAAGCTCATATTGATCTAAATTATCATCAGACCATTTAGTACTTTCAATAAATAATTTTATAGAATTTTCTAAGTTTTTAAATACAGAGTTATTGGTTTGATTTATTGATTCAAAATTAACCACAACACTTGTATTAAATTGCTGAGAAAAAACAAGTTGAATTAAAAAAAAAGAGAATAAAAAGCTATATTTTTTCATTAAAGTCATTTAAAATTTGATCAAAAATGTCTTTAGCTACCTCCTCTTTAATTTTTAATTTAAATTTTTTAACCGATCCATTAAGATTAATATAAGTAACCTTATTAGTATCGAATCCAAATCCTGCACCCTTGTCATTTAGAGAGTTCAATATAATAACATCTAAATTCTTTTTCTTAATCTTTAATTTTGCATTTATAAACTCATTATCAGTTTCTAATGCAAATCCAACTAAAATTTGATTATTTTTTTTATTTTCACCTAAATATTTTAAAATATCAATATTTTCTACAAGTTCAATTGATAAAAGGTTTTTATTTTCTTTTTTTATTTTTTTAGTTGAACTAAATTTTGGTTTAAAATCAGAAACAGCTGCTGACATAATAATTATATCTGATGATTTACATTGTTTTTTAACTTCAGAAAACATTTCGTCAGCTGTTATCACATTTATAACTTTAACATTATCATCATTTAGACTCAAACTTGTTGGTCCAGATATAAGAGTAACATCAGCGCCAAGTTTAATAGCAACTTTGGCTAATGCATAACCCATTTTACCAGAGGAGAAATTTCCAATAAATCTAACAGCATCAATAGATTCATATGTTGGACCAGCTGTTATTAAAATTTTTTTGTTAAATAATTTCAGTTCTCTTCTCAAATCATTTTTTATAAAATCAATAATTTCATTAGGTTCACTCATTCTTCCCTCACCTACTAAACCACTTGCTAATAAACCAGAATTAACTGGGATATGTTTATTACCAAAAGAAATTAGTTTATTAATATTATTCTTATTAGCCATGTTTTTATGCATATCAAGGTCCATAGCTGGGGCAAAATAAACTGGACATTTTGAAGACAGATAGGTAGCTAATAACAAATTGTCTGCTTGAGCAGATGCCATTTTAGATATTGTATTTGAAGTAGCAGGTGCAATAATAAATAAGTCAGCCCAAAGTGCTAAATCTACATGATTATTCCATACTTTATTTTGATTATTCTTATCAAAAAAATCAGAAAGAACTGGCCTATTTGAAAGAGTTGATAATGTTAATGGAGTAACAAAATCTTTGGCATTTGGAGTTAATAAAACTTGGACATTAGCTTCAGATTTAACTAATAATCTTAGTAAAAAAATTGATTTGTAAGCGGCAATTCCTCCTGTTATTGCTAATAGAACATTTTTTCCACTTAGAATAGACATTTCTATTCGTTAATTTCAGTATTTCTATAATAAATTTTTTCCTTAAGCCAATTTTCAATTGCCATAGCATGTGCTTTGGGAAGTTTTTCATAAAACTTTGAAACTTCAATTTGTTCTTTATTTTCAAAAATTTCGTCTAAACTTTCAGTTGGACTGGCAAATTCTTCCAACTTTTCTAGAAGTTCTTTTTTAATTGACTCGTTAATTTGTATTGATCTTTTAGAAATAATAGAAATAGCTTCATAAATGTTGTTAGTTTGAGAGTCTATAGCATTTCTGTCATAAGTTATTGTTTCTAAAGGTGCTTCCGTTTTTTTAAAGTTCATATAATAAAGTTTTTTACTCAGTGGAATTTTTCGCAAATATAGTAATTTCTTTTTCTATTGTTTCGAGCATTTTATTTGATCTGTCTATATATTTTGTTTTAGGGTATGTATTTATTAATTCACTATGAATTTTTTTGGTATTATTTAGTCTTTCCAATTTTTTTTCATCAATACTATTTATTGCCAATTCATATGATGAATCTAACAAATAAAATAAAGCATCTTCTCTGTAGGGAGTTCCTGGATAATCTGAAATAAAATCATCTAATACAATGATGGCTGATTTGTAATCTCTAATAGTGTTAAACTGTTTAGCTATTTCAAATGCTTTGAATTCTAACTTTATTCTAAGCTCTTGAACCAAATCATTTGCATCAGACATTTTTTCAGAATCCGGATAATTATTAATAAAATCTTGTAGTTTCTCAATTGCAGTCAAGGTTTCTTTTTGATCTAAACTATATCTAGGTGAAGTTTTATAATAAGAATATGAACCAAGAAATGCAGCTTCATCTACTTTTTGGCTCATAGGATATGCTTTTACAAAACTTTCGAATTGATATCCTGCATCAATATATTTTTTAGTATTTAACAATGAATTAGCATAGAAAAAAGTGACTCTTTCAGCCTGTGGCTTTCCTCTATATTTTGGTAAAATTTGTTCAAACAACCTTGATGCTCTTCTAAATTCTTGATTATCATAATATTTTTCAGCAGCATCATATTTTACTTTAATGTCCTCGTTCTTTAAAACTCTTTGAAATTCATTACAAGAGCCAAATGAAATTAGTATTATAAATAAGTAAAAATATTTTTTAATATGCATCTGTCAAATTTAATATTTTTAATGAGGAATCAAATACAATTTTTACTGTTTATTTAACTCATTTAGAGTTTTCTTAATTTCATTTTTTAATTCATCACTAACAGTAGTTAATGGCAAACGTACAACATTCTTACACAACTCAATTGATGATAAAGCTGATTTAATACCAGAAGGATTACCTTCTTTAAAAAGTAACTCTAATAAATATTTTATATTTCCTAAAGCATTTAGACTCTTATCAACATCATTCAATAGTGCATAATTTATCATTTTAGAAAAATACTTTGGAATACATCCAGCAGCAACAGATATAACACCATCACCACCTGAAATTACTGTTTGAACAGCGGTATCATCATCTCCAGAAAGAATTAAAAAATTTTCAGGTTTGTTTGCAATAATTTTTGAGATCTGATCTAAATTTCCCGATGCTTCTTTTATACCAATTATATTTTGTTTGTCATTAGCTAGTCTAAGTACAGTTTCGGGTAATAAATTACATCCAGTTCGCTTAGGTACATTATAAAGAATAACTGGTAACGGAGAAGTATCAGATATTAAAGAATAATGATTATATAATCCTTTTTGACTTGGTCTATTGTAATAAGGTGTTACTGAAAGAATTGCTGAAAATCCTGAAAAATCTAAAATTTTTAAATCGTTTACAATTGAACTTGTATTATTTGATCCTAATCCCAGAATCATTGGAACACGGTTATTATTAGCTTTTAGAAATATTTGTCTTGAAAATATTTTTTCTTCTTGACTTAAAGATGTTGATTCACCTGTTGTTCCTTGAACAACAATGTAATCTACTCCTCCCTCAATTAAAAAATCTACAAGTTTATTTATTGATTTTATATCAATAGTTAAATCATCTAAAAATGGAGTGACGACCGCAACTCCAGTCCCTTTGAACTTTTCTATTAAATTCATTTAATAAGTTTTAAGTATTTCATAAACTCTACTTCAAAATCATTGAATTTTTTTATTTTTTTTGAAAAAATTAAATCATTAAGTTTTGAATCTACAGAATCAAAACCAACTCTAAATTTTGCTTTAACTTTAGATGACAAGAGAGTAAGAATATTATTGTCATTAAAAAAGTTTATCAAAAGATCAAAGTCATATGAGATAAATTCTAATGAATCTTTTCCCTTAAGTTCTCCAGTGAAAGAAATTGAGGAGGGGCTAATATTCATATTAGAAAATATATTAAATCCATTATCATTTTCTTGAAAAGTAATAATTTTTAAATCTTTTTCTTTTAAACCAATTTTAAGAGCAAGTTTGTTGAAGTTATCTACATCAACAGGAAACATAGGGTCAACTATACAACCAATGGTTTTGATTGGATTTGGTTTAATTCGATTTTCACCATCTAAAACATTTAAAGATTTTTCAATCTTTTTATTTAGAAGGCTTTCATGTAGTGACTTAAATATCATATCTTTAAAGATGTTCAAAATTACATATTTAAGAATTGAAAACTATATTTTACAATAATAAAATGAATTTTAGATTTATTGTTTTAATCTTAACAATCTTAATTCATTCCTGCACTGAAATAAAACACCAAATTATAAAAATTTCAATTAAAGAAAA
>Ga0129342_1000023_pt1 | contig 47828 bp, 46 predicted proteins | sample CPBDNA_5_FD_94426 | JGI IMG/M metagenome (GOLD analysis project Ga0129342, IMG submission 94426) | Freshwater to marine salinity gradient microbial communities from Chesapeake Bay, USA - CPBay_Sum_15_0.2_DNA | ecosystem: Environmental > Aquatic > Marine > Coastal | place: USA: Chesapeake Bay...
GAAGATCAGAGTTGAAGTGACAATCGCTCTCGGGATATCCCAAGATAGCGCTGTCGCAAAATGAAATGTTAAGAATCTACTCAAGTTCTCAGCGACAGGCGCACCAGGCTGATAAGAAAGTTGCGTATCGCTACCTAAAAGCCAGGGCCAAAGTTGTAAATCCATTAATAGTCCGAAAAATAGAGCCGCAATCGCACCATAAGCCATCAAGAGCGCCCGCTCCAATTTGAAGTTAAAGCTTCTTGGAATAAGGCCGACACCGATGGCGATCCATCCTGCAGCTAGGGCCTGAAATGGTAACCATGGGCCAATGCCGCCGGTAATCAGAGCACTGACCAAGATGGATAGAAGAGCAATTACAAAACCCAAACTTGATCCTAATGCGCGCGCTGCAAGAATAATCAAGAACCACATTGGCTCAATCCCGATCGCACCTGCGCCAAGCAGGCGCAGCGCCGAAATTAATGCAACAAGGAGGGCCACAATTGCTACCGTTTTGCTATCTAGCAATTTTGCATTTACCTGTAACGAGATAATTAGAACTGCGATTAGAGCCAGAACCACTGCTAACCACGTTGCTTGACTCAATTCCCGAAAGCCAAAAGATCGCGTATCTAGAAAAATCGGCCAAGTAAAGAGAAATACGCCAACTAGATTCACAGAGGCGAACGAGATAATCCAACCGATTTTGGATACCGATAACACGATCCTCACTTACCTAACGCCGCGCGAACATCCGTGACAGTTAGAACTCCCTTGTCAGGTAAGGCCTTTGCAACCTGTGGAGCAAATGCAGGCGAGGCTGTGAGCGCCGTTATCGTGTCTGCATCCGAGATAAGTTCACCATCGGCAATAAAAACCACTCGGTCCGCCAGTTCTGCCACCAATTCCACATCATGGGTTGCCAGAATCACGGCACGATCCGCAGATGCAATTTGCTTTAGTGTGTCCACCAACTTGCGTTTCGAGTCATAATCAAATCCTCGAGTTGGTTCGTCCAGAACAAGCACGCGCGGATTGGCGGAGAGCAAGACGCTAACTACAAGGGCGAGTTTCTGGCCTTCACTGAGATCCCGAGGATGAGAGTTTGGTGATACCGACCCAATCAAATCAGTAAGTATCTGCCAAGTTGTTCCGGGATTCGCATGATTGTCAACGTCGGCGCGATGGCATTCGTCCATGACTTTTGTTTCAATCAAGAGATCGCCAGGCTCTTGGGGGACGTATCCAATGGACTTGATTAACTGGCGTGAATTAAAGTCTCGCGGATTATGTCCAAGTACCCGAACTTGTCCAGAAACAATAGGAGAGAGGCCGACTAATGACTTAAGGAGGGTCGATTTGCCGGCACCATTGCGCCCCATTAATGCGAGTATCTCTCCTGAATTCATTTTTAGGTTTATATCCTTCAACGCATATTTGTTTTTCCCCGCTTCATATGAGCAGGTAAGTGATTCAATCTCTATCAAAGTTTCACTCTCTTTTGAGATTGATGATCGCTCAAGTTTTGGAAATTCAAAAACGGAGCGGCGAAACTCTCTTATGGTCAAAGGTAATTCAGAGAACCCAGTAACACGGGCGAGTTCCACCAAAGGCGGTGCGATTGGTGAAGTCGAGAGGATTTGGCGAGTCTCACCAAGTTGGACATCCTTACCACCATTAATTAATAGAATTCGATCGACAAACTGAATCACCCGCTCCAACTTATGCTCGGCAATGATTACAGTAAGTCCTAAATCTTGTACCAATCGATGAAGAATTGATAAAACCTCTTCAGCCGCAATTGGATCAAGAGCGCTAGTTGGTTCATCTAGGAGAAGAACTTTGGGGTGGGTTACTAGCGCTGCCGCTATCGCAACCCGCTGCTGCTCGCCCCCGCTTAGTGTTTGAATCTCCCGGTTTCGAAGCGGCGCGAGGGCAAGTAGATCAAGAGTTTCTTCAACGCGCTTTCTCATAACATCTAACGGAACCCCAAGAGTTTCAAGTGAAAAAGCAATCTCGTCTTCGACAATGTCGCAAACAAAACCATTTATCGGATTTTGGGGGACCACACCTACTAAATCTGCTAATTCGCCTGGGCGTAGTAGGCGAGTCGAACGTCCTGCAACCTCAATCTCTCCGCTGAGAATTCCACCAGTGTGATGGGGGACTAAGCCATTCATCAGCTTAAGAATGCTGCTCTTCCCAATACCAGTTTCGCCAATGATCAAGACGAATTCACCTTCGTTAAGTTTGAAGCTGAGGTCTTCAATAATGGTCTGCTCTGAGTTGGGGTAAATCAATGAGACGTTTTTAAATTCAATCATTTCAAAATCCAAACTGCGAGCATCGAAAGAAAAAGAATTGCGAGAATTAGAATGGGGTTTAGATCTAGGCTTGGCAGAACAACGGCCGCGTAAAGGGCCGGTAGCAATGCGACACTTTCTCTGCTCTGCCATTTAATGGGTTTATATCGAGTCGGATTGGGATTGATTCCGTACCCACGAGCTTCGAGCGAAGCTGCTAAATCAAGCGATTTTGATAGAGTCTCTTCAAGTACTGGAGTTCCAATTCGTCTCCAACTCTTTGCACCTTTTTGGGATTGGCCTCTTAAGTGCTGAGCCATGCGAATGCGAGAGACGCTTTCTGCAAATTGTGGCGTCATTTTCGTAGCCATCGCAGTCGCTAATCCAAATCCATAGAGCCGCTGGGGGAATACCTTTAAAATTTTTGTTGGAGTGGTTAACGAATTAGCTGCGCCGAAGAGAATTATTAGCGCTGCGAAGAGTAGGGATTCGTTTAGCGCTCCTAATAAACGATCGGTTGTTACTTCACCACCAATTCGAATTCCTACTAAGAAGTCCGGAAGCTGAAACTCAGGCAAACTAAAGATGGTCTGACCTGGCATCGGAACGCCGATGATGATTGCAAAAATCATACGAATAGTTACCGCCAAAATTGCAAGTTTGAGCGAAAGTAGGAAGACGTTTAGTCGAACCATTTCTCGCTGCGAAACTTTGATTAAGAGCAAAGCAGCCAATATTGCGGTTAGCGATAGCAAAGTTTCATCCAGCCTGATTAAGGATGTGGTGAATAGGGTTGCCCAAATCCAGAAAAAGGCTGGATGAATCTGCACTTATTTCGCTCTTCTCGCTCTAGTTCTTCTTGCGGCGGCGAAGAGCAACTACACCAACAAGTAACGCAATGACTGCGAGTGCCAACAAAGCGGGTGAGTTTTCAGAGGTAGATTCGGGCTCTGCGCTCGGGCTCTGACTTTGAGTTTCAACTGGGGCCGTCAGGATATTCATATCAATTTCAGCTCCGCACTCTTCGGCTGGATAACCGGCGATGCCACAGATAAGTCCCGAATCAGCAACCCGGACATCGAGGACTGATTCGACAACATCTAAGCCGACCGAGCCTTCCGGTACTACGACACAGTCAGAGAAGAACTCGCGTGGAGTTTCACCCGCAGGAGCAATTTCGCCGATTCCGAAATCCACAACAAGACCAACGCGAACTTTGCCGGCAACCTCTGATACTTCTCCACAGAGAGCCGCAAAATCGGGATCCATCATTGGTGCAACGGCTGGAATATCCGCACCGCTCGCGGTAAATGTCCATCCCTCGACATCTCCGTCTTTTACCTCAACCGAAGGTCCAGTCATTGCTGCATTCCACAAAGTTGAACCTGCCGGAGCTTGAAAATATCCCCAATATCTAAATCCCGAATTTGCTGATGCCGGCGAGGTGATTGCAAGTAAAAGTGAAACTATAAATAAAAAATTAAGATACTTCTTGAGCATGTGAACCTTTCAAAATGAAAGAGCGCTCACGATGGCGAAAAAAATCTCCGCCCCGCAAACCTCGACGGGTGGCAAATATCTAATTCAATGCGTTGGTAATCCGACTTACGCTCTTGGAGCGCTCACGGTTGCGGGTCAGCGTCGGATTTACACCGACTTCCCCAAGCACATCGACTATTCAGTTGTGGGCGAAATAAACCACCATTCGACCAGGCAGGCAAGCAGGCGCTACGCTTCGAAACATGGAATATAGAAGACTCGGCAGTTCTGGAATGTATGTAAGCGAGATTACCTACGGCAACTGGATTACTCACGGTTCACAGGTCGAACAAGACGCCGCAATTAAATGTGTGCGAGCTGCCCTCGATCAAGGAATCACGACCTTTGATACCGCCGACGTCTACGCCGGTACCCGTGCGGAATCGGTCCTGGGTAAGGCCCTTAAAGGGGTTAAACGTGAGTCTTATGAACTCCTCACCAAGGTCTATTGGCCGACTGGGACCGGAAAGAATGATCGGGGTTTATCGCGTAAGCACATCATTGAATCGGTCAATGCCTCGCTAAAGCGACTCAAAACTGATCACATTGATCTTTATCAGATGCACCGTTTCGATTTCGAAACGCCACTTGAAGAGAGCCTGAGCGCCTTTGATGATCTCATCCGCCAAGGGAAAGTTTTCTACATCGGTTTCTCTGAATGGACCGCCGATCAGATTCAATCCGCGCTAAAGATTCAGGATGCGCGCGGATACACTCGATTTGTATCGAGCCAACCGCAGTACTCAATGCTCTGGCGCGTGATTGAGAGCCAAGTTGTCCCTACCTGTAAAGCAAATGGCATCGGGCAAATCGTTTGGTCACCAATTGCACAGGGCGCTCTAACAGGAAAATATCTGCCAGGCAAGAAACCACCTGCAGGCTCACGTGCAACCGATAAAAAAGGTGGCGCTAATATGATTTCGCGTTGGATACGTGATGAGGTGCTAACCGCAGTGCAAAATCTAAAGCCTATTGCGGAAGCAAATGGGTTGACCATGGCACAACTCGCAGTCGCGTGGGTACTTCAGAATCCAAATGTTTCTAGCGCGATTATCGGTGCGACTAAACCAGTACAAATCAAAGAGAACGTTAGGGCGGCTGGAATAAAGCTCGACGCCGATACTATGAAAGCAATAGATAAGGCACTTGGTGGACTTCCTGAAACCGATCCGACCAAGACAGTTTCCCCAAATCCAAGAGCTTAATCAAACTAGATTTTGGCGCCGCGCTTAACTTTTGGCGATGGTGCGCGTAATTTTCTAATTTGAGTTGAACGTAGCCAGCCATACATGCCGAGGCCCTTAACCGCCTCTCCTGGAAATCGTTTTGCAATTTCTCGTTTTATTTTCCGGCTCAAATAAATTCCGTCAAGAATTGAGAAAATCAGAACTGAATACATCAGCACGATGGCTGCAAGTTGAACCTGCAAAATGGGAACCACGGTCATGAAAAGGACCAAGACGATTACGGGTAGGAAATATTCACCGATTGATCGCCGTGCATCTACATAATCTCTGACAAATTTCCGGATTGGACCACGATCTCGAAGGGGCAGAGCGCTCTCATCACCGCGCATATAAGCCTCGCGTTGCGCGACTCGAGCTAGCCGGCTCTGCTGTTTCTGTTGTTTCTTTGCTTCCTTAGTCGCGGCTGGGGCAAGTCTGCGAAAGACTCGTTGCTCCTCTGCCTCTTTCCGCTTAGGAGTCGGGCGTCCTTTTTTCTCTGCCATGAGCCTTAAGGTAGAGCGAGCATTCGCTCAAGTGCAACTTTGGCTTCGCGCGCCACTTTTTCTGGAACTCGAATCTGATTTACCAGACGACCCGAGGCGAGTGATTCCATAGCCCAAACAAGATGTGGCAAGTCAATTCGGTTCATAGTTGAGCAGTAGCAGATAGTTTTATCTAAAAATAGGACTTTCTTATCCGGATTTGTTGTCGCCAACCGTTTCACCAGGTTGAGTTCAGTGCCGACCGCCCAGATTGAACCTGGAGGGGAGTCAGAAACTGTTCGGATGATCATTTCAGTGCTTCCAACCACATCAGCGCTGCGGACTACATCATGTTGGCACTCTGGATGAACTAAGACCTGAACGCCGGGAACTTTCGCCCTGACCTCTTCAACGTTGCTAATTGAGAATCGGCCATGAACAGAGCAATGTCCGCGCCAGAGAACTACCTTCGCGTTCCTAATTTCATTCTCACTTAACCCGCCCTGTGGTTTCCAAGGATTCCAAAGAACGCAATCTTCTAGTTTCAAACCAAGTTTGAGAACAGCCGTATTTCTTCCGAGATGTTGATCGGGGAGGAAAAGTACCCTTTCGCCCTGCTCGAAGGCCCATCTCATCGCTCGCTCGGCATTCGATGAAGTGCAAATTGCTCCACCATTTGCTCCAGTGAACGCCTTTATTGCAGCCGATGAATTCATGTAGGTGATTGGAATGGTTTTGGACGAAACGCCAATTTTTTCCAAGGTTCGCCAGGCCTCATCTACTTGATTGGCGGAAGCCATGTCTGCCATAGAACAACCTGCTGCCAGGTCCGGCAGAACCACTTTCTGATTTTCAGCGGTCAGGATGTCAGCGCTCTCGGCCATGAAATGAACGCCACAGAAGATTATGTATTCGGCCTCACGTCGATCAGCGGCTGCTTGGGCCAACTTAAATGAATCGCCAGTTATATCTGCGAATTGAATTACTTCATCTCTTTGATAGTGATGACCCAGAACAATCGCCGAAGAACCAAGTGCTTTGCGGGCTTTCTCTGCTCGCTCCACCAAGTCCGGTGAACTTGCTGGCGGCAGATCGCCAGTACAGGAGACGCCTCGCTCACTTGATAAATCTGAGCCTTTACCTAGAAGTAGGAGTTCACCAATACCTGGCTCGCTCACAACTTCATTGCCTGCGCTGCTCATTGCGACATTATCTCCCTATTGCGAGTAAAGTTCTCCCGCAAGCAACGAGCAAAAACGGAGAATGTAAATGAGCACAGAAACGGCAACAGGAATCGTCTTAACCCCGGTAGCTGCCGAGAAGGTCGCATCACTTTTGGCTCAAGAAGGTCGTGATGACCTGAGGCTTCGTGTGGCAGTACAACCAGGCGGATGTTCTGGTCTTCGCTATCAGCTCTATTTTGATGATCGAGCGCTAGATGGCGACTCGGTAGTTGAGTTCGGAGCCGTGAAGGTTGTTACCGACAAGATGAGCACTCCTTACTTAATGGGAGCCACAATCGATTTCGTAGATACGATTCAAAAACAAGGGTTCACCATAGATAACCCAAATGCCCAAGGTTCATGCGCCTGCGGCGATTCGTTTAACTAGAAACCTCAAAGATAGTCTTAAGTTCAATCAATTGATCTAAAGAGTTCTATCTCTCGCGCTAGTAGTTCAACGAGCCGCTCTAGATCTCTAACTGTATGGGTTGCTCTGAGAGTAATCCGAAGGTGACCGCTCTCTCCAAATCCCATCGCCTCTAAAACATGGCTCGGCGAGAGGGCGCCCGCGCCACATGCTGAGCCAGCATCAATTAGTACTCCACTTTTTTCTAGTTGGCGCAAAATCTCTTCGGCAGCTACTCCATCAGCGACTAATGCAAGTTGTCTCGGATCTTGCTTGTCTGGATATTGTTTCTCGCTGTCGCCAACAATTTTGACTCCCGTAATTCGATGACAGATCATCTCTCGAAGTTCACGCCGCAAGTCCTGCAGATATTGGGACTCTCGCTCGGCTTCTTTAACTCGTTCATCAAGAGCAATCGCGGTAAGCAGAAGTAAAGGTTTTGAATAGGAGCCAAATAAGCGACGTTGATCAATCGGGGGAATGGGTGATTGCCAGATTGAATCGGGGCGAATCGCCAGGATTGCCAAACCCTCTGGCCCACCAAAGCTCCGCGAGTCCCAAAGCGCAACGCCCCAGTCGCGAGGTTTATCCGCGACATGAAAGGCAGCTGTCATATCTGCAATCAATAGTGAATTTGAGGGAATTGGGCAATCTAAATCTCGCTGTTGGATTCCGGTCTCTCTATTTGTGTGCTGCCAAAAGAGCACAAACTGATCGCTATCAGATTGAATTTCGGGTATCTCCGATTGGTATGCAAGGTGTCCCGACTTATCGGTAGCTAACGTTTTTACGTTAAGACCCGAGTGGGAAAGTTCTCTGGCGAATCCGTGAACCACTTGGCGGTCGGTTACACCATGGATAAAAGTGCCTGAGAAATTCTTAACTGAACCTGCCAGCGCAGACCAATATCCGAACCCTAGTTCTCCAACAAATTCAAGTGAATCCTTGGGAATCATCAAGTTCGCCGCGATACTTTCTCGAGCTTCATTTAAGAGATTCCTGAGATGCGCAGAACCATGATGAATCTTCTGAGGCTCCAGCCAGCCCTTTGCGAAGGCTTCGTCGATTGCCAAGATTGCTTGGGTAGAGAGTCGTTGGGTACTCTGAAAATCTAGAACGTCACCATTGTTTCCGGGGGCTGTGATAGGCGACACCCTTGGAACGCTACCGCCATCTCGGCCGGTTCGCGAGCGGCGACTATCCTTACCCCGTGCTTATTTCAGCGCTAAAGAGAGGCTCTCGCTTCATCAAGATTGCGAGCCTGATCGCCCTTGCTACAGCTCTAAGCGGCTGCTCCTCCGAGGAACTAACTGGAATTGGCTACAGAGAGAATGTTTCGAGCGTAAATCAAACCTCATTTGGATTATGGCAGGGCGCTTGGTTAGCGGCCGCGATTGTTGGTGCAATTACTCTGATTTTGATTATCTGGCCCGCTCTTTTCCATCGGAAGAAAGATGAAAGTTTCCCGCGACAGTTTCAGTACAACATCCCAGCGGAAATTGCCTACACAGTTATCCCATTTGTAATAATCGCAGTCTTATTCGGTTATACAGCGCGCGCTCAAAATGAAATCGCCACCGTATCGCCTACATCGGCTACAAATGTTCATGACGTAACAGTCAACGCTATTCAGTGGTCTTGGCAATTCACTTACGCCGAAGCGGGACCCGGAACAACTGTTACTGGAACGCCAGCGCAGCCCCCTACCCTCTATCTGCCACAGGGTGAGCCCGTGCGATTCAAGATAACCGCAACCGATGTTGTTCATGGTTTCTGGATTCCGGCTTTCATGATTCAAATTCAAAATATTCCTGGAGTCGACAATCAAATTGAATTCACCGCGAATGAATTGGGTGAGTTCCCAGGACGATGCAACATTCTCTGTGGCCGTCAGCATGCACAGATGCTTTTCAATGTGAAGGTTGTAACTCCGGCTGAGTACGACAACTATATTCAATCACTCAAGGCAGGTGCAGAATCATGACCACCTACGCAACGCGTCCGGCAGAACCAATGGCTCCTAAACCCGTCAAACCGCTAACTAAAGGCCAACTTGCCGTCAAACTTTTGACCACGACAGATCACAAGGTCATTGGGTATATGTACCTGGCAACATCATTTTTCTGGTTCCTCATTGGTGGAATCCTGGCGCTAGCAATAAGGGCTGAGTTAGCTCAACCCGGGCTGCAGTACATGAGCTCAGAGCAGTACAACCAAGTATTTACGATGCATGGAACGATTATGCTTTTGATGTTTGCAACTCCGCTTTTTGTGGGTTTTGCAAATGTGATTATGCCGCTACAAATCGGAGCAGCAGATGTTGCATTCCCAAGAATGAACATGCTCTCTTATTGGCTCTATTTCTTCGGCAGCATTATGGCGACAGCCGGATTCCTGACCCCTGGAGGTGCGGCATCTTTTGGATGGACTGCATACGCGCCGCTTTCGAACCAGATCTATTCGCCCGGTATTGGCGCCGATCTTTGGATCGTTGGACTAGCCATTAGTGGTCTTGGAACAATTCTGGGTGGCGTTAATTTCGTGACCACAATCTTCACAATGCGGGCACCCGGCATGACGATGTTCCGCATGTCCATCTTCAGCTGGAACACGCTACTCACTGCAATTCTGATTTTGATTGCCTTCCCACCGCTAGCAGCTGCGCTACTCGCCCTCGAATCAGACCGCCTCTTTGGATCAAATGTTTTTGATCCGGCAAATGGTGGCGCGATTCTCTGGCAACATATTTTCTGGTTCTTTGGCCATCCAGAGGTTTACATTTTGGCTCTGCCATTCTTTGGAATCGTTACTGAAATCCTTCCAGTATTTAGCCGTAAGCCAATCTTCGGATATAAAGGTTTGATTGCAGCGACAATCGCAATCGCAGCCTTGTCGGTCGCGGTATGGGCGCACCATATGTACGCAAGCGGCCAGGTAAATCTAGCCTTCTTCTCCTTCATGACTTTCCTAATCGCGGTGCCGACGGGTGTGAAATTCTTCAACTGGATCGGAACGATGTGGAAAGGTTCCTTAACCTTTGAAACTCCGATGATGTGGGCGATGGGCTTCTTGGTTACCTTCCTTCTTGGTGGGTTGACTGGAGTTATTCTGGCTAGCCCGCCGCTTGATTTTGCCGTCTCAGCCTCTTACTTCGTGGTTGCTCATTTCCACTACGTATTATTTGGAACAGTTGTTTTCGCAATGTTCGGTGGTTTCTATTTCTGGTGGCCGAAATTCACCGGAAGAATGCTTAATGAGACTCTAGGCAAGATTCATTTCTGGACCCTTTTTATCGGGTTCCATACAACTTTCCTCATCCAACATTGGCTTGGGATTAAAGGTTTCCCACGTAGATACGCAGATTATTTGGCAACTGATGGCTTCACCTTCATGAATATGGTTTCTACGGTAGGCGCCGCCCTACTCGCCCTTTCAATGATTCCATTTGCAATAAATATTTGGATTACAAGAAGCGCCTCTAAAGTGAATACAAACGATCCATGGGGATATGGCGCCTCGCTTGAGTGGGCCACATCTTGCCCGCCACCGCGCCACAACTTCCTCTCGATGCCAAGAATTCGTTCCGAGCGTCCCGCATTCGACCTACACCACCCCGAGCACTCGGAAATAGAGACGCACAAAAAGGGGAGCGCTCACTAAATGAAGTTTGGCTATCGACTATTTCTTTTTCTCGCCGCTTTTTACGGCGTCGTTACCGTTGTCTATTGGCAGATGGCAAATGAACCAGTCGGCATTACAGCGCTCGCGCTTAGCGCCGGTTTGGCTTTAATCATTGGTTATTACTTCTGGTTTATAAATCGAAGAACTGGTGGAGTTTTGCCGGAAGATAATCTCCAAGGTGAAATTGCAGATAGCGCTGGCGAGCTGGGTTTTTTTAGCCCGGGATCTTGGTGGCCGCTGCCTGTAGCAGTTGCTGCCACAGGTGCTGGCTTGGGACTCATCATTGGATGGTGGCTTACCCTGATTGCGGTTGGGGCTCTCTTGATTTCAGTACTTGGCTTCGTGCTCGAATACGAACGCCCTTCCAATTCACCGCATCATTAAAAAGAATCGTTTCATGACCGATATTCGTTCCGAGATATTGAATACCGGCATTCCAGAACTTAAATCAGCTCGCATAATCATTGAGGCGCCAGCGGAGCGAATCTTTGAAATTCTCTGTAGCCCATCTCTTCATTCGAAAATTGATGGTTCAAATAGCGTCAAGGGAGTTAACTGGGGACCAGAACGCCTATCGCTTGGCGCAAAGTTCGGCATGAGCATGAAGATTGGAATCAAGTACAAAATCACAAACACGGTAGTTGAGTTTCGCGAGAACGAATTGATTGGATGGCGACACCTTGGTCGTTGGATATGGCGTTATGAAATCAAGAAGTTAGGTCCTAACTTAACTGAGGTCACTGAGAGTTTTGATGGTCGCCCCTCGCCGTTTCAATGGTGGCTAAAGGCTCGAAACGCTTATCCATTTACCGAGAAAGCAGTTGCCAAGACTTTGGTTAGATTAAAGAGGTACGCCGAAGCAAACGCTTAGTGGTGCCCATCCTCAAGTTCTAGCATCTCTTTTGCGGTCGGCTTTTGAATCTGCTCTTGGCTGGCTTTCGACATTCGAGCTCGCAATTTGCCCTTTATCCCTTGAGGGTTAGCCACTCCATTTGAATCGGCACCGCTAATTTCGAGTGGTGGAAGTTGTTCATGGGCGGTGAGTGCGTAAGCTTTTTCAGGCGAGAGCGGTTCGTGAACTTCAATAAACTCACCATGAGGCAACATAACCAAGCGACCCGTTTCTCGTCCGTGAAGAACTTTTTCTCGATCGGCGCGCTGTAGGGATAGACAGATTCGTTTTGTGATCACAAATGCAAGTGGTGGCAGGGCTATCAAGCCAATTCTTGAGAACCACATGATTTGGTTAATCGACATATCAAAATGAGTGGCTAGGAGATCGTTTCCGCCATTGATTAATGCAACCATTGTGAAGGTCAGCGACATCGCGCCAATCGCAGTTCTATTTGGATTATTCCGCGGACGATCGAGTACATGATGCTCTCTCTTATCGCCTGTCATCCACTGTTCAATAAATGGATAGAAGGCCATCAGTGTGAAGATGATTCCGGGGATAATCAAACCGGGAATCAGAATGTTCCAAGAGATAGTTACTCCAAATGCATGCGTCTCGATTGGGGGAGCGGCACGAACTAATCCATCAAGCCATCCCATGTACCAGTCTGGTTGAGATCCGGCTCCAATTTGTCCAGGGTTGTAAGGGCCATAGATCCAAATTGGATTGATCTGCGCGACAGCGCCGAGAAATGCAGTGACGCCAAAGACGATAAAGAAGAATCCGCCCGCTTTTGCCATGTAAACAGGCATTAATGGATAACCAACAACATTCTTCTCAGTGCGACCTGGGCCGGGGTATTGAGTGTGCTTCTGATACCAGACCAACATCAAATGCGCAGTTATAAGTGCGAGCATGATCCCGGGGATTAGCAGAATGTGAACCGCATAAATGCGCTGGATAAACATTTCACCCGGGAATGCGCCACCGAAAATGAAATAGGAGAGGTAAGACCCGACTACCGGGATCGCCTGGATAATCGCTTCAGCGATACGAATTCCAGTGCCCGATAGAAGATCATCTGGAAGTGAGTAGCCGAGGAATCCTTCCACGATTCCGAGAGTTAGAAGTGCAACTCCGATTATCCAATTGAGTTCTCGAGGTTTGCGAAACGCGCCGGTAAAAAAGACTCGCATCATGTGGACAACCATCGCTGCCATAAAGATCAAAGCTGCCCAGTGATGAATCTGGCGCATCAAAAGACCGCCTCGGATATCAAATGAGATATGGAGCGCCGAAGCATAAGCAGCGGACATCTTTATTCCATTTAGGGGCTCGTAGGAACCCTCGTATTCAACTTCGCGCATCGAAGGATCAAACCAGAATGTTAAAAAGGTTCCGGAAAGAAGAAGAATTACAAATGAGTACATCACAATTTCACCGAGCATGAATGACCAGTGATCCGGGAAGACCTTTGTTAGCGTCTTCTTCATCCATTTAGCGGCGCCCGTGCGCTCGTCAATAAAGTTTGCGGTTCCGCCTGCTACGCGTTCACGTGCGCTCATTGAGAATCACGCCCCCAGAAACTCGGTCCGACTGCCTCATTAAATGGCGCCTTTGCCACCAAATAACCTTCACTATCTACAGTGATGGCTAATTGTGGCAGCGGTCTGGCCGCTGGTCCAAAGATAACTTTGGCGGCTCGAGTCACATCAAAAGTTGACTGGTGACATGGGCAAAGCAGGTGCTTAGTGGTCTGTTCATATAGTGCGACAGCGCAACCCATGTGAGAACAGATCTTTGAGAAGGCAATAATTCCCTCGTAAGTCCAAGAGAGACGTTCAGCATCCAAATTAAATTCTTCTGGGCGAATTCTGATTAGGAGCACTGAATCTTGTGCGATGTCATCGAGATGGCGCACTTTCCCGGCTGGAAATTCGGGTTGAACTTGGGCAACGCCTCCAACCTCGAGATCCGAAGGTCGAATCGGACGATCACCTGGATCTGTGACCAATCGAGTTCCCGCTTTCCAATTTGTTTCATTGAGATCATTCTCTGGGAGAGGTCCTAGGTCACGGAGAAGAAGTATCGGCGATACGCCCACCAAGCCCAGAGCAAGTGCGAGAGTCCGCTTTATCAATGGGCGTCGACCTAGCCCAGCCTGTCCGGCTCCGTCTTTGACTGTGGCTACGAAAGCCTCTCGATCTTCATTCTTTGAGCGCTGCTCTTTCCGGTAATCAACCACTTCGTGATCGGGCATGAGAGTTTTCGCCCAATGAACCGCTCCCATTCCGATGAAGAAGAGCGCCATAGCGAGCCCGAGACCTAAGAGAAGTTGATGAGCATTTGTGGTTCCAAAAATTGGAAGAAAGATCAGCGTGTCATCTGGAATCCAAACATACGAGTAAACAAAAAGAATTGTTCCTACTGCGGAGAGCGAGAAGAGAATAGAGACTTGGCGCTCTGCCTTCTTGGCGGCCAGCGGATCAACATCGGTTTTGCGATGAACATGTTCAGGTAATCCGGGATCTTCAAGCGGTGCTATTTCCTTATTGGATTCCATATTGATCTCACTCATTAGCGCGCCTTCGTCGTTAGCCAAACTGCAATACCGATAAGGATTCCCAAGCCGAGAATGAAGCCAACTGCGCCTTCGGTGACAGGTCCAACTCGGCCTAACGCCGCGCCACCAAGTGAAGGCTCAGTTTCAACAAACTTGATCCACTTGATGATTGAAAGCTTTTCTTCATGAGTTAAGACTGAATTAGCAAAGACTGGCATCGCTTGTGGACCAGTAACCATTGCTTCATAAATGTGCTTAGGTTCAACTCCCATAACAGTCGGCGCATATTTACCCTGAGTCAGTGCGCCACCTTGTCCCGCGAGGTTATGGCACATCGCGCAATTTGTTCTGAAAAGTTCTCCGCCATCTGCGGTATTTCCATCGCGCTCCCAGGCTAACTCTTCATTTGATACAGCGGCAGGACCCGGTGCCAGCGATGCAACATAGGCTGCGAGCGCTGCAGTTTCTCGCTCATCGTAGAGAGGCTCCTTGCGCATCGCCTGTTGGCTCATATCAGCCATCGGCATACGTCCTGTTGCAACTTGAAAATCAACAGAGGCTGCTCCGACACCAATTAGCGAAGGCGCTGCACCTGCACCTTCTGCATTAAGTCCATGACAGGAAGAACATCCACGCGCAAAAATCTCTTTGCCTTCTGCGATGAGAGATGCTTTGTCGGAGGAGAGAACTACTTGAATCTCTTCAGTTGCAGCTTGGGCGACGGTGAATCCCACTCCTGCGAGGAGTAATCCGGAAAGGAGCATTAGCGGTGCTGCGAATCGGTGTCGCCGGTACCTGGAAATGCGACCAATGAATCTATTCACAGATTTACCCATTTATTGCACCAAATAGATTGCAGAAAAGAGCGCAATCCAAACAATGTCAACGAAGTGCCAATAGTAAGAGACAACAATGGCCGTTGTAGCTTGAGAATGACCAAAGCGGCGAGCTTTTGAAACGCGAATCAAGACAACTAAAAAGGCGAGCAATCCACCAGTCACGTGAAGGCCATGAAAACCTGTCGCGAGATAGAAGACCGATCCGTACGGGCTTGAAGATAGAGTCAAACCTTCATGTACTAGTTCTGCATATTCAAATACTTGACCACCTATAAAAAAGGCACCCATGATGAATGTCAGGGCGAACCATTCGCGCATTCCCCATTTTGAAATCTGCAATAGTGTTCCCGTGCGTGCATTTTGGAAACGTTCAGCAGCAAAAACGCCGAACTGACAAGTAACAGATGAGAGCACCAAGACAGTGGTGTTGAAAGCAGAGAATGGAATATTTAAATACTCAACTGATTCTGCCCAAACCTCAGGGCCCTGAACAGCTCGAGTAGTGAAATACATTGCGAAGAGCGCCGCAAAGAACATTAACTCGCTTGAGAGCCAGACGATGGTGCCAACAGCTACGATATTTGGGCGATTAATGCGGGGAGTGGGGGTCGCCAAAGCGCTACTCATGCGGGGGATTATTCCCGAAAAGATAGTGAAACGCCCCCACCATTCGACCCCACGTGGCGGTGAAGCGCATCACTCAATAATTGGCCAACACATGGCAAAGGCCTGAATTTCGCTTTTCCCTCTAGACTTGCGAATTATGGAGTCCTTCAAAGTAATTCTTTACTCTGATGACGCCGCCGTGAGAGAGAGCGTCCGAAAAGCGCTCGGCCGGCGACTTTCGCAGGCACTACCCGAAAATGAAGTTATTGAGTTTGCGACAGCTGATGCTTTGAGGCTTTATATTGATGAGAAGAAGATTGGAACCAAGAACAAAGTTGATTTATTTATCTTGGATGGGGAGGCCACGCCTGAAGGCGGGATGGGACTCGCCCGACAACTCAAAGATGAGATCTTTAACTGTCCTCCAACCCTCTTGATTGTCGCACGCCAACAAGATGCCTGGCTCGCAGGTTGGTCTCGGGCTGATGGCGTGGTCACACATCCCATTGACCCATTCACACTTTCAAAGAGCGTCCTAGCTTTAGTTGCGCCGGCAACAGCTAAAAACTGATTGTCTACCCGATATTGACTCCCGAGGGATTTAGATATGGGGATTGAAGAGGTAAATCAAAAACTCGTCGAACTTCAGAATCTTTCCAGCGAAGAAGTTCGCATCGCCATGAGTGAGATTCTCTCTGGAGCAGCGGATGAAGAATCTATAAAAGAGTTCTTAATTGGTCTAAAGCGAAAAGGCGAGCGGGCCGAAGAGGTGGTCGCACTTGTAGAAACTTTGTATGAGCATGCGACGTTAGTGGAAATTCCGGATCGGACTGTCGACATTGTCGGAACTGGTGGGGATGGATTCAACACAATTAATATTTCAACTAGCTCGGCAATCTTAACTACAGCTTCTGGTGCGCGCGTCATAAAGCATGGAAATCGCGCCGCATCATCAGCATCGGGCGCGGCTGATCTCTTAGAAGCGCTTGGAATCAAGATTGATCTCAACGCAGATCAGTTAGCAGAGTGTGTGAGAAAAATTGGAATTGGTTTCGCTTTTGCCCCGAAATTTCACCCGGCAATGCGTTTTGCAGCGCCCGCTCGTAAATCTCTCGGAGTGCCAACTGTATTTAATATTCTTGGGCCACTTGCAAATCCAGCGCGGCCAAAAGCTGTGGCAATAGGCGTGGCCCGATTAGAGATGTTTGAGTTGGTAGCAAAGGTGTTTGCTGAGAGAGGGTGCGAGGGATTTGTATTCCGTGGCGAAGAGGGACTCGATGAAATCTCGATAGCAGGCCCTACTGCGATCTATCAAATTTGCGATAAGCGATATGAACTTCACCGTTTCGACCCACGTTCAATCGGAATTGAATTAGAGAGTCTTGAAAGCATTCGCGGGGGCGATGCGAAGTTGAACGCATCAGTGACCGAAGGTGTTTTTAGAGGCAAAAGCGGCCCTGCCAGGGAGGCAATTCTTTTGAACAGCGCCATAGCAATTGCGGCATTTAAAGGTGATTTCAATCTGCCGCTAGAGACTCAGCTAGCCAATGGATACGTTCTTGCTAAAGCTGGAATTGATAGTGGCCGAGCTTTGGAGTTGATTCAGCGTTGGCGTGAACTTTCAAACGAATTGGCAAAATCTTCCTTGTAGTGAGATTGCTCGGAAATTACTCTCAAACGTTCGAGCGAGGCTCGCGCATGACCGGCGCCGAAGATAGATCGGGACCACTCACCTTTAATGTCAAGTATTCGCGTTGATTCACGTTCGGCATAACGTAACAAAGCTTCAACTTCTTCATGGCTTGATGCGGGCAAAATGCTCCCGTTGTCTTGTACGACTTCACCGACATCTCGTAAAGCAGAAATCGCTTGGGAGATTACTAGTGAGTCTTCAAACTTCAATTTGCTGACCAAGGTTGCTGCTAACCTGCCAAATCGAATCAAAACAAGCTCTACCAATTCGTAATCGCCATCAACCCCTAATCGATTAAAGAGTACTAGCTCTTCAATCCTCGTAAAGCTACGGATTCGTTCGCCCCGGGCCGATCCTTTGATGAACGCTCCGAGACGATTTCTCGCTTCCGCAGCCTCTTCAAATCGCTCTTGCAACGCCAATTCGGACATACGGTCACGGAGAGTTTTTAGCACTGAGCGTGAGTCCGTGAGGATTGCGAAATGAAGCTCCTCATAAACCGAACGATATGAGTCGAATGATTGAAGTCCGATACAGGGGGCGCCACACTTTCCGAGATCCAATAGCGCACATGCGCTCGCGCTCTTCATGCTTTGCAAAGTAATTCTTGGTTTGCATTGGCGAATTGGAAAAGCTTCGTGTAGCGCCTGGATTGCACGCTCAGCTTCATCTCGTCCGTTAAAGGGTCCGCTCCAAGCAACCGAATCGGTTAAGCCGGTTGCTCCTTTTACTTGAGTGAGCCTGGGATAGGCCTCATCAGTAAGTCGTATCCAAAGCGCCTTCTCTTGGAATCTAGAGCGTCGATTAAAACGTGGACGGTTCGCAGCAATCATTCTTAACTCGCGCACTTCAGCTTCAAGTATGGTCGGAGTTTCGATGACGTCGACTCGATCGGCTAAAGCAATCATGTCGTGAATTCGTTTTCTTGTTTCTGCAGCGGTGAAATAACTTCTTACTCTAGTTCGAAGATTCCGGGTAGTACCGATATAGAGCGCCTCGCCAGTTGAATCGCGAAAAACATAAACACCGGGAGAGGCGGGAAGACCTTCGGCAAAGTGACGTTTTCTTCGCTGGGCATCTGTTACACGATTGGTAAATCCTCTTAGGTCCTCCAGGGTCGTGACGCCAAAAGATCCCAGTCTTTCAATTACTCCGTGCAGCACATCTACTGTTGCTCTCGCGTCCGCTAAGGCTCGGTGTTCGGGAGAAGTCTTGGCACCAAAGAAACTTGCCAAGGTCGCTAACTTAAAATCACGAACTTCATCTTTAGTCACGACATACCGTGTAATGCGAGCAGTATCGATGACTTGATATTTGGGCCATGGAATTGCAAAACGTTCGCCAGATGCGCGAAGAAATCCGATATCAAATGGAGCATTGTGAGCGACTAGAACAGTATCTTCAGCCGAACCCATGAACTCAAAGAGCGAGAAGATGGCCTCTCCAATCGGGGGAGCAGAGATAACCATCGCATCCGTAATCCCAGTTAGAACCGTAATAAAAGGCGGGATTGGTCCGCCTGGATTAACCAAGGTCTGAAACTCGCCAATAACTTCACCGCCACGAACTTTCACCGCACCAATCTCGGTGATCGCGCAATCTTTAGGTGAACCCCCCGTAGTCTCGAGATCTACGACTACAAAGGTCGTATCAATTAGATTTCTTCCTAAATCATCGAAAGTTGGTTGCCAATTTACTTGTGACTCTTCCGGGTTGCCCACGAGCTGAATTTAGATTGACCTGCTGACAATTGCGATGACCGAATTGATATAACCTAACGGCATGACAATTCTGGGCGCTCCAGAAGGTTGGCTGGACGATTACTCCTCCGATAGCGCGGGGGATGTCGGCGTTCTTCTCCTACATGGGTTCACAGGATCTCCGGCCTCGATGAGACCCTGGGCGCACTTTCTTGAAGCAAGGGGTATTGCAGTTCGCGTACCCAGGATTCCTGGCCACGGAACCAGGTGGCAGGATCTAAACAAAGTTAAATGGCAGAGTTGGCCCGAACGAGCCGAGCGAGATTTATCGGATTTACTAAATCGGTACAAGCGAGTTTTTATTTTTGGTTTATCGATGGGCGGAGCCAATACCCTTCATATTGCGGCCAAACATTCGAGGCAGCTCGCCGGGATTGTTCTTGTTAATCCCATGATTCACATACCAGATCCTTCAATTCGATTCATCGATCTGATCAAGCACATAACTCCAAAACGGCCCTCCGTTGTAGATGACATTAAGAAGTCGGGCGTAACTGAGTGGGGATATGACGCACTTCCGATGAAAGGAGTTGCCCAACTGCATCGCTTTCTCAAAGCAACGCGTGCAGCTTTAGATTCCGTGACCTGCTCTACCTTACTTTTCCATAGCGTTGAAGATCATGTTCTTCCGGTATCCAATACCGAAATAATCATGGATGAGCTCGGAGCCAAAGATAAAGTGCGAATTGAGCTAGCAAATTCCTATCATGTTGCGACTCTAGATCACGATGCCGAAACAATTTTTGAGAATTCAATTCAGTTTATTAAATCAAAATCCTAGGCGGAAATGACGCCGACTCCTAAAAGAACTAGCAGAACTGAACCAAGCAATACTCGATAAATCACAAAGGGCGCAAAGCTAGCTCTACTCACGAACTTTAAGAACCAACGAATCACTAGATACCCAACTACAAAAGCGACCAAGGTTGCGACTGTGGTCTCAAGTGCAGAGAACTTCGATAATTCAGGTTGGGAAACTGATTGGCCAAGTTCATAGAAACCGCTTGCCAACACCGCGGGAATGGCAAGCAAAAATGAGTAGCGAAGCGATTCAACGCGCGAGAAGCCCAGGATCCGGCACATTGCAATTGTGGCGCCCGACCTGGAAACCCCAGGAATCAGCGCAAGCGCTTGGGCTAAGCCGACTAAGAGACCATCTTTCATTCTCATGTCATCTAGGTTGCGCGAGCTCCGGGAGTAACGATCAGCAATTCCCAGTACTAATCCGAAAACTATGAGTACCGTTGCGATTATCCAGAGCGATCTGAAGTCTTCCCTTATTTGATCTTGAAGAAGAAACCCAAAAACCATAATTGGCAACGAGCCAAAAATAATTAGCCAACCCAGTCGCGCTTGTTGTGCTTCATGTGTTTTTCTTTGAATTGACGCAACCCAGCTCTTAATAATTCGGGCAATGTCCCGGCGGAAATAGACCAAGACTGCAAATTCGGTACCCAATTGGATAATTGCGGTGAAGGTCGCTCCTGGATCTTCAGCCCCCGGTGAGATGATCCCGGCGATTCGAAGATGGGCGCTAGATGAAATAGGGAGAAATTCTGTGAGACCTTGAAGTATCGCTAAAAGTATGGCCTCAAGCATTTTCGAATCGTACTGCTCGTGTGGACGATACTGGGATCGAACCAGTGACCCCTTCCATGTCAAGGAAGTGCGCTACCGCTGCGCTAATCGTCCTTATTTAGTTTTCAAGCTTTAATGCAAACTTATCGAGGTGGAGACGGGATTTGAACCCGTGTAGCGGGATTTGCAGTCCCGAGCCTCGCCTCTCGGCCACTCCACCAAATCTCTAACATTCCGATTCCACCTGCTGTTTCCTCGCATCGAGCGGACGACGGGGGTCGAACCCGCGACCTGAACCTTGGCAAGGTTCCGCGCTACCAACTGCGCTACGTCCGCAAACTTGATCCCGCCACCTATTGGCAGCGCTAATCAAGGAGGGGAAATCTATCCTAGATTTAGAGGGCTTCCCAAATGAATGAAAATTAGGCGGTGGTCTTTGGAGCGTTTCTGGATGAATGGGCGCCAGGCCGAGAACCTTCAAGAAGTCAGAACCGACTTGGAGGCAATTAACGAACCGGGATTCTGGTCAATCGTGGGCACTTTCGAAGGCGAGTGGACCTTGGCCCGCTTCAAAGAGGTTCGTGAGCAAGAATTTATTAGCAGCAACTCTCCGCTCCGAATCGGCGAGTGGCGTAGTTCAAAAACGAAGAGCGAATACCAAAACTTTGTAAATGAAATCCGAAATTTAATTGCAACCGGCGAGGTCTATCAAGTTAATGCTTGTCGAATACTTTCTGCTCCGGTAGTTGAAGATGGCGACCTCTCGAAACTGTTTGGTCACATTTTGAATGAAAATCCAGCGCCTTTTGCAGGTTACCTATCAATTTCGGGGCTAGAAATCGCGTCGGCATCGCCAGAGAGATTTATTTCGAAGAATGATGAAATTATTCTTTCGAGCCCGATCAAAGGGACTTCCGAGACCGCGGAGTTTCTGCCTAAAGACCGTGCCGAAAATCTAATGATTGTTGACTTAATACGAAATGACCTGGGTCGAATCTGCAGGACCGGTAGCGTTTCTACTCCGAGGCTCCTTGCAACCGAGGCGCATCCAGGATTGTTTCATCTCGTTTCAGATATCAAAGGCGCTCTGCTGACAGAAATCACACTCTCAGAAGCGCTTCGCCAGGTAATGCCACCTGGCTCTATTAGTGGAGCGCCGAAATCAAGCGCGTTAAGAATCATTCGAGAGAATGAAGGGCGACGCGGTCCATACTGTGGCGTCTTTGGTTGGTCTGATGGCAAACGGATGGAACTCAGCGTTGGAATTCGACTTTTTTGGAAAGAACATAACCAAATCCATTTTGGAACCGGGGCAGGGATAACCTGGGATAGTGATCCTGTCTCTGAATGGGAGGAGACTGAACTAAAGGCTCGCCGCCTGATAGCTCTAACGCAACGATGATAATTCTTAATGGGGAATTGCATGAGGGGTCAGGGCTGAGTGATGCAATACTGCTCGGCGATGGGGCATTTGAAACCCTTAGAAGTTACGAGGGCAAGCTCTTCGCTCTAACCAAACACTTGGATCGACTAGAACTAGGGCTTCGCCAGATATCCCACTCTGATTTATTACCTAAGGGCTATGAACGAGGGGCGGTTTGTAGCGCCATTGAAAAGGCGCTCAAGTCAGAAAGCTTCAAAGATGGAGCGCTGCGAGTATCGGCTTTTGCCGATGGCGATGTGGTTGTTTCATACAAAGAGTATTCACCCCCCACAGGGGGCATTCGATGTCTGACCCTTCCGGAGCGCTCTGACGGCTTACACTTCAAAACCGCCTCCTATTCGATGCGGTTACAGGCTAGACGTTATGCCTTGAGTAAAGGATTTGATGACGCAGTATTCGTGGGTTTGGATGATGAAGTTTCCGAGCTCTCAACCTCAAACTTGATCGCTCTTGTTGATAAAAAGTGGATAACGCCACGACTTGAGAGTGGAGCTCTACCCGGAATAACAAGGGGGGAACTTATTTCCCACTTTGGAGTTAGTGAGGTTTTAATAACGAGGAATGACCTTGGAAGCGCCCAGGCCGTTGCCGCAATCTCAAGCCTTCGCGAAATCCAGAGCATTAAGGAGATTGACGGGAAAAGCTCTCCTAATTCTGACGCACTTCGAGAACTTCAAGAGAGTTTTCACAGTTGGCTTTTGGGTAATCTTGCCCTGTGAATTTTCGCCAACAGATCAAGTCAAATCTATATGGATCAATCGTCTGGCGCGTTTTTATCGGCGTTATCGGGGGACTCGTAACGATTATCGGCACAATATTTCTTTTTGCCCCGGGGCCTGGGTTACTTGTGCTTTTGGCGGGACTCGGAATCTTGGCAACTGAGTTTGCTTGGGCCGCAAATGCAATCCGTAAGACTAAATCGATAGCTCAAACCACATCCGAAAAGTTTCGCATTCCCCTCTGGGTTAAATACCTCTTGGTTGCGGGCGGCGCTTTATTCTCAATCGCCCTCTTGGTCATTCTTTACGCTTAGAGGAATCGACGCTTTGGTAGCCTCGCTCCGTGACTAGTGCTTCCGGAGCCGACTTAATTTCAATCACGCTGAATGGCGCACCCAAATCTTTAACAGTTGACCAAAAGGTTACACAAGTTTGTGAAGAGGTTTATCCGGACCAGATGAAACCAGGTCCCAAGGCAATTGTGATTTGTCGAATTAATGGTGAAATAAAAGATCTCTGGAGTGACTTGCGCGATGGCGATGTTGTTGAAACGCTCACGATTGATAGCGTCGAGGGACTTAATGTTCTACGGCACTCGACAGCGCACGTGTTGGCACAAAGCGTGCAATCCATATTTCCGCAGACTCGTTTAGGAATTGGACCGCCAATATCTGATGGTTTTTATTATGACTTTGATCCAGAGCGGCCTTTCACACCAGAAGATTTAGAGAAGCTCGAGAGCGCGATGCGCAAGATCATTAAGGATGGTCAACGATTTAAGCGCAGGATAGTTACCGAGAGCGAAGCGTTGAGCGAGCTCGCTAGTGAAACTTACAAGTGTGAATTGATTAAATTAAAGAGTGGTGATGTAGCAGAAGGTGCTTCGGTCGAAGTCGGTGCCGGAGAATTGACAATTTACGACAATCTTGGAAGAGACGGCAAGGCAGTTTGGAGCGATTTATGTCGCGGTCCCCATCTGCCTTCAACAAAATACATTTCAGCATTTAAATTGATGCGTTCTGCCGGCGCATATTGGCGCGGATCTGAGAAGAATCCAATGTTGCAGCGCATTTACGGAACTGCCTGGCCGTCGCCAGAAGCGCTCGATGAATATCTGAATTTCTTGGCCGAAGCTGAAAAGCGTGATCATCGTCGTCTCGGGGCGGAACTCGATCTCTTCTCGTTTCCAGATGAGATTGGTTCAGGTTTGGCAGTCTTCCACCCTAAAGGTGGAATCGTCCGCATGGCGATGGAGGAGTACTCGAGAAAACGTCATGTTGAAGAGGGATACGAATTCGTTTATTCACCTCACCTAACCAAGTCTGCGCTCTTCGAAAAATCAGGTCATCTGGATTGGTACTCAGAAGGAATGTATCCACCGATGGTGATGGATGAGGAACTTCATGCCGACGGCACCATCAAACGCGCTGGCCAGAAGTACTACATGAAGCCGATGAATTGCCCATTTCATAATTTGATCTTCTCCTCCAGAGGACGGTCCTACAGAGAGCTTCCGCTTCGGCTTTTTGAATTTGGCACGGTATATCGCTACGAAAAGTCTGGTGTAATACATGGAATTACTCGAGCTAGAGGATTCACCCAGGACGATGCTCATATTTATTGCACTCCTGAACAAATGGCTGATGAGCTAGATAGTCTGCTTACATTTGTTCTCAATTTACTCCGAGATTATGGTCTGGAAGATTTTTATCTTGAATTATCAACAAAGAATAAAGAGAAATTTATTGGAGCAGACGAAGACTGGAACCGCGCTACTGAAACGTTGAGAAGCGCTGCTGAGAAGCAGAACTTGAAATTGGTTATGGACGAAGGAGGCGCCGCCTTTTACGGTCCCAAGATAAGCGTTCAAGCTAAAGATGCCATCGGAAGAACATGGCAGATGTCAACTATCCAGGTGGATTTTCAACTCCCTCAGCGCTTTGAACTCGAGTATCAAGCTTCGGATGGCTCTAGGCAACGTCCCGTAATGATTCATCGGGCGCTTTTTGGTTCAATTGAACGTTTCTTCGGCGTCCTGACTGAGCACTACGCAGGTGCATTTCCGCCCTGGCTTGCCCCAGTGCAAGTTCGAGGCATTCCGGTTGCTGAAACTTTTGCCCCTTATCTAGCCGAAGTGATTGCTCAGATGCGAAAACTCGGTATCCGAGCTGAGATGGATGATTCAGATGATCGCATGCAGAAGAAGATTCGAAACGCGCAAGCTGAAAAGATTCCATTTATGTTGATTGCGGGCGAAGAGGACCAGAGCGCAGGGGCCGTCTCCTTTAGATATAGAAATGGTGAACAGAAAAACGGAGTCCCGATCAAGGAAGCTATCGAAATAATTCAAAAAGTAATTCTGGATCGAACTCAAGTTTAGAGATCAAATCTAATGACCAATGGCGCTGTCGATGGGGTAGGCATCCCAGATCGTTGGCAGCGCCTGTGGGCTCCCCACCGAATGGCTTATTTGTCGGGCGAAAACCGACCCTTAAAGGAGAACGATGTTTCATGTCCGTTCTGCGAAATTCCCAAAGGAGAAGATGAATCCTCGCTAATTGTTTTTCGCGGACACACGGCCTACGTCGTACTTAATTTATATCCCTACAACCCTGGCCATTTACTCATTTGCACTTATCGACACATAGCAGATTTAACGGATTTAACTAATGAAGAGCGGGAAGAACTATTTCGCTTAACCTCAGATTCTATGCGCGTCATCAGAAAAGTTTCTAAGCCAGGTGGTTTCAATCTCGGTATGAATCAAGGTGCTGTTTCAGGAGCTGGGGTAGCTGAACATATCCATCAACATGTGATTCCCAGATGGTCTGGTGATGCAAATTTCATGCCTCTTATAGGGCAGACAAAAGTACTGCCCAAGCTCTTAAGCGAAACTCGCGCAGAACTAGCTAGTGCTTGGTTAGAGATTCAATAATTCTGTTTAGCTCAGGTGTACCGAATCGCTTGGATGAACCGATTGGTAAGGCAATCGCAAATATTCCTTGAAAGAAGCCCTCGGTCCCTAGCTCTTTGTAGAGCTGGGTGTATTCATCTTGGAAGTCTTTGATTAGTTCAATCATTTCTTTTTCTGCCGGATAATTGGTCACTGTTGAACCAGAATAATCATGGACGATATTGTCCTCGAGCGAAATTAGTCCAGTTGGTTCTCCTATTTCGTCATGGAGAACCAGGTATGGAGTTGCAAATTGCTCTAGGACTCTATTTCCAATTAAAACAATGTCATCAAAGTCTGACTCGGAAAATTCAATGCCTTGAACGAGCAAAACCCTGGGAAATTGACGATCTTGATAGTGTTGCCAAACTTCAATCATCTGTGGAGAGATGCCACTGCGAGCGTCAACTAGTAGGGCAAAAAAATCTAACTTCTCGGAGAATTCAAAATCCCTCAACTCGCTGGGAATCGCCATGAATTGAAGGTCCACCCTCAATTCCGATATGTGGGCAACCGGCTGTACCTCATAATGGTGAGCCAGGGCCATATGAATCAGGCCGGTATTCATGTGGAGAGCCTACGATGTATCCAATGATTCAGCAGATATTCAAGGCGCAAGTGACATCATTTATAACGCCGATATGCCGAACGATGTTGCGTTTGGGCATAAGCGCCAACGCAATCACCGTAATTGGAGCTGTTGGCGTAGCTTTTTCGGCAATCTATTTTTTTGCAGCGGGTAATTTTTTTATGGGAACGTTGGTGGTTTCGTTTTTTGCACTAAGTGATCTATTTGACGGAACTATGGCGCGCCTATCCGATACTCATGGAACAAAGTGGGGAGCATTGCTCGACTCGACGCTAGATCGAGTCAGTGATGCCGCAATCGTGATTGGAATTTGGATCTACCTTTTCGAGGAACCTTCAGATCTTCACTTTCTCGCAATAGCGGTGCTATTTCTAAGTGGCCTCATCCCATATATAAGGGCAAAGGCCGAGAGCTTGGGCATATCTTGTTCTGTTGGAATGGCCGAACGAGCCGAACGTCTAATCATCTTGCTCGTCGGCACGGGGCTATATGGTCTTGGCCTAAATATTGCTTTACCAATCTCTTTAACGCTCTTAACCCTTCTTAGCTTGGTAACAGTGTTACAACGTTTAAAGGTTGTATATCAAGCATGAAAGCGGCTTCTGAGTATTTAACGTTCACTTTATATAGCGCGCTCTGGCGATTCGTCAGATTGTTGCCCGAACGCAAGGCCTATTCGCTTTTCAATTGGTTAAGTCGGCGCGCCTATAAGAAGAATGGAAGAAGGGTTCAAAGGTTAAGAGCTAATTATTGGACCGCGTTTCCCAAGAAGAGTGAGAACGAAATTGAAGAGTTTGTGAAAAGTGGATTAGCGAATGCCATGCGTTATTGGTGTGACACTTTCCGAATTTCGGATTGGAGCACCACGCGAGTTGCGACAACGGTCACTACTGAAAATAATGATTTATTCGTAGATTCTGTTAAGAGTGGTGCCGGCGTAATCATCGCTCTTCCACATGCTGGAAACTGGGACCACGCTGGACTGTATTACTGCTCTCAAGGAATTACAGTTCATACCGTTGCCGAGCACTTAAAACCCGAGCGACTTTTTAAAAAGTTTTTGGCTCATCGGGAGGGTATGGGGATGAAGGTCCTAGATCTACAGGCAAACGTCACCGAAGAATTGATCAAGCGCCTGAATGAAGGTGAGCTGATTGCTTTAGTGGCCGATCGCGATCTTTCGAAGTCTGGTGTCGAGGTTGATTTTTTCGGCGCCCGTGCTCGAATGCCAGCGGGGCCTGCGCTTTTGGCCTACCGCACAAAAGCGCATTTAATAGCAGCCTACGTTTCGTATACCGAGAGTGGCATTCGAATTGCTTTTAACGGACCGTTTGTAGTGCGGCGCGATGAGCCCGAAGCAAGCGAGGTACAGCGTTTAACTCAGGAGATTGCGAATAGATTTGAGTTCGATATTCAGCAAGATCCAACTTCTTGGCATATGCAACAACGAATATTCGTTGAAGAAGAGAGTAATTAATTGAAAATTGGAATGGTTTCTCCTTATGCATGGGATATACCCGGGGGAGTGCAAGCGCATATAAAAGATTTGGCGCATCACTTCATTGATGATGGTCACGAAGTTTCTGTGCTTGCTCCTGCAGTTGAAGGGGAGTCAATCGAAGAGAGTTTTGTAGTCGCTGCAGGTCGGCCCGTTGCTATTCCCTATAACGGTGCAGTTGCACGTGTTCTCTTCGGTCCGCTGGCAGCAACTCGAGTTAGGCAATGGATTGCTAGAAACGATTTTGATGTCTTGCATCTTCATGAACCCGCAATTCCTTCCCTCTCACTTCTTGCCTGTTCGATTGCAGACGGGCCCATGGTAGGAACATTTCATGTTGCAGCCCCGAGACAGAAAGTTGCTTTTGCTATCGCCCCACTGCTCGAACCAGTGATAGAGAAGTTGCGCGCCCGAATTGCAGTTAGTGAAGTAGCTCGTGAGACCTTAACGATTCATCTTGATACCGATGCGCTTGTCATTCCGAATGGAATCGACACTTCCTACTTCGCCTCTGCTCAAACCAATGCAGCTTGGCAGAGGGATTTCACGCTGGGATTTTTGGGTCGCTTTTCGGAGCCACGCAAGGGCCTCGGAATACTCCTTTCAGCTCTGCCGAATCTGGTTCGGACCATTCCGAATTTAAGGCTCTTGATTGCTGGGCCGGGAGAAGGGCTTGAAGTTATGCAGTCTGTAAATCCCAACCTAAGAAACCGAATCGAATTTCTCGGTCGACTAACCGAAGAAGAGAAGGCAAACTTTTTAAAGTCCGTTGATATCTACATTGCTCCAAACACCGGTGGAGAATCATTCGGCATTATTCTGGCTGAGGCGATGGCGAGTGGCGCTGCGATAGTAGCGAGCGATCTGCCCGCATTTAGAAATGTTTTGGGCGATGGTGTATTTGGCCACACTTTTGAGAATGAGAACTCAACAGATCTAGCACGAGTCATTATTAAACTATTTCACGACCGGTTTGCTTTAGAAACATTGAAACAACGAGCGACAGAAGGAGCGATGAGGTTTGATTGGCGAGTTGTCGGCCCAGAAATCATGAATGTCTATTTGCATGCCAAAGGGGAGATGGAGAGAGTAACTGTGGGATCTGAACCTAGAAGTTGGTTGAGATTCTTAAGTAGGGAGGACCAGTAAACCTAATGAGTGAATTTATCGCAGTGCTTCTCATTTCTTTAGTCTTTATCTGGTATCTGACTTTCTCAGCCAATCGCTTAGATCGACTACATCATCGAGTTGAAACATCCTGGGCCAATCTCGATTCCATTTTGCAACGCAGGGCTGCTCTTGCTCAGGAAATCGCAAACTTTAAGGAGATTGATCCGGCCACCAAGCTATTAATTACGTTAGCCTCTCACCAAGCTCGAGATGCCGAATTTTCAGAACGGAGCGGGGCCGAGAGCGGACTATCGGAAGCTCTAAAACTTCTGGTGCAAGAGAGTGATATTCCAGAGATATACCCCGAATCATTTGAAGAGTTACAGTCAATCACTGACAGATTGAGGACGGCGATCGCAATACATCGAGAAGCCGTGAGCGCCACCCGAAAACGCCGGTCTAAATTAATTATTCGAGCCTTCCGCCTAGCAGGCAGGGCGCCCTTGCCCGTCACATATGCATTTGAAGATGAAGTTCTCTAAATTCCTCCGCAAGTCCGGGATTAAGTTTGTATCCCTTCTGTTAATTTCAGGTTGCTCGATTCCCAGTAATCCACTCGTCGACACAACCGCACGACCAGAACTAGAGCGAAACATACTTACTGGTGAGGTTGGCAAAAATGGGAAAGTCATTGCCATAAAGTTTGATGACACGAGAGCGGCTCATCCCCAAGAGGGAGTTGAAAGCGCCGATGTCGTGTTCGTGGCTCAAGTTGAGGCTGGATTAACTCGTTTGATGGGTATTTATAGTTCCAATTACCCAGAGAGAGTTGGACCAGTACGTTCAGCTCGAATATCAGATATTGATATTTTGGCGCAGTTCGGAAAAGTTGGTTTCATTTATAGCGGCGCACAGAGCAAGCTGCGTCCCGTATTAGCAAATGCAGATCTTGTTAATCTCAGTGCAGAACGAAATCCTCCGAGCATTTACTTCAATGATCCAAGTCGGATTGCACCTTATGCCATGATGGTCCGCATACCATTGTTATTAGAAAAAGCTAATGAAGTAGATTCTGTCTCAACTATTGGGTGGAACCATGGTGATATCAGCGACTTTGCAGAACCAATATCGAGCGCAAAAATTAACTGGCCCAGTGCTTCCTATGAAGCCATATGGAATGAGGAGCAAAGCAAATTCATTTTGAATTTTAATGGCGCTCCAAATTTTGCAAAATCTGGCTTGCAACTCGGATCGAATATGATGATCATTCAGTTGGTTGATATATCGCCATCGGAGTACGGTGATAAATTTGGTGGGATAACTCCGAAGACAAAGGTTGTGGGAAGCGGCACGGCTTATTTACTTCGTGACGGTTCAGTTACTGAAGTGACCTGGAATCGTGAAAGCGCCGAATCACCCACATCTTGGGTTCTTCCCGATGGCGAAGCTGCATATTTCGCTACTGGCCAAGTTTGGATATTTCTCACCGATAGGAAGCCAGTAATTACCTACCCGGTCGCTCTGGAAGCCACTGAGAATTAGGCCCAAACTCGCTTGATTGGCGAAACTAAGTAGAATTCCCGCATGGCTGAGACTCACGTAACCGGAACTTCGCGCGTTAAGCGCGGCATGGCCGAAATGCTCAAAGGCGGCGTAATCATGGACGTCGTCAATGCAGAACAAGCGAAGATTGCTGAGGACGCTGGCGCTGTAGCTGTAATGGCGCTCGAACGCGTCCCCGCCGATATTCGTGCTCAAGGCGGCGTCGCACGGATGTCAGATCCCGACATGATCGCCGAAATTCAAGAATCTGTTTCGATTCCAGTAATGGCGAAGGCCCGGATCGGACATTTTGTCGAAGCACAAATCCTTCAAGCTATCGACGTTGACTACATAGATGAGTCAGAAGTTCTTACCCCTGCGGACTACACGCACCATATAGATAAGTGGAACTTCACAGTTCCTTTTGTATGTGGAGCTACAAACCTTGGCGAAGCGCTACGAAGAATCAATGAGGGTGCTGCCATGATTCGATCTAAAGGTGAAGCGGGTACGGGTGACGTTTCAAATGCCACCACGCACATGCGTTCAATTTCCGGAGAGATCCGTAAGCTCTCGGCGATGCGCGAGGACGAGTTATATGTTGCCGCAAAAGAATTACAAGCTCCTTACGAGCTAGTGAAAGAAGTTGCCCAATCTGGCAAGTTACCAGTCGTCCTATTTACAGCCGGCGGTATTGCTACTCCAGCCGATGCAGCCATGATGATGCAATTAGGCGCTGATGGAGTCTTCGTTGGCTCAGGAATTTTCAAGAGCGGAGATCCCGCCAAACGTGCAGCTGCGATAGTCAAAGCGGTTACTTTTTATAGTGATCCTAAAGTTGTTGCCGACCAATCCCGCGGACTCGGCGAAGCCATGGTCGGAATTAATGTCGCCGATATTCCAGTGCCGCATCGATTAGCAGAACGAGGCTGGTAACACGCATGTTGATTGGAGTCTTGGCGCTCCAAGGTGATGTTCGGGAGCACATAAAGGCGCTCCTAGAATGTGGCGTTACCGCAGTGGAGGTCCGAACTGCTACAGAAATTGAAAAGGTGGAAGCGTTAGTAATACCCGGTGGCGAGTCGACAACCATTAGCAAATTGGCGCGAGCCTTTGGACTCTTTGAAACGATACAGAAAAGGATCCAATCCGGTATGCCGGTATATGGGTCATGCGCGGGTTTGATTCTGCTCTCGGATCGAGTTCTAGACGCAATCGAAGGACAAGAAACCTTTGGTGGTCTAGATATAACTTCGCGACGGAATGCGTTTGGCCGGCAGGTCGATTCTTTTGAGAGCGATCTTGAATTTAAAGGTTTAACTGGTCCTAATTTCCGAGCTGTATTCATCAGAGCGCCTTGGATAGAAGAATATGGAGCGAAAGTTGAGGTACTTGCTGAAGTAAATGGACATCCAGTCGCGGTGCGAAGTGGAAACATTCTGGCGACCTCATTTCATCCGGAACTCATAAGCGATAATCGTATCCACCGCTATTTCGTGGAAGAGATTTGTAGAAGTGCTCAGAAGGTAGGCGCGTAATGTCAGGCCATTCCAAATGGGCAACTATCAAGAGAAAAAAGGCACTTATTGATTCGAAACGTTCAAAGGCATTTGCCAAACATATAAAAGCAATTGAAGTAGCAGCAAGGAATGGGGGAGCAGATCCTGCCGGAAATCCAACGCTCTTTGATGCTATTGCAAAAGCGAAGAAGAATTCGGTGCCAAGTGACAATATTGATAGGGCCCTAAAACGTGCAGCGGGGGGCGAAGGCGGAGAAGCTCAATACGAAACAATCATGTATGAAGGCTATGGGCCAGGCGGGGTAGCATTCCTAATTGAATGCCTCTCCGACAACCGAAATCGAATTGCCTCTGAAGTGCGCGTTGCTGTTACTAGGAATGGTGGGACAATCGCTGATCCAGGTTCGGTCGCTTACATGTTTAATCGAAAAGGTGTAGTCCTGGTAAAGAAGTTGCAAGAGAAAAAAACTCTAACTGAGGATGAACTACTTGAGCTAGTTCTAGAGGCAGGCGCCGAAGAGGTAAATGATTTAGGTGATAATTTCGAGATCGTTACTGCCCCAACTCATCTAGCAGCGGCGAGAGATTCACTTAAGGTCGGGGGTATTGAGTATGAATCAGCTGACATCTCATTTCTGCCAACGGTTTCAGTGAGTGTTGATGGCGAGACTGCTAAATCCGTATTCGAATTGATCGATGCCATTGAGGACCTTGATGACGTCCAGAATGTCTACGGCAATTTTGATCTTTCTGAAGAGGTAATGGCGAGCCTCTCTTAGTCTCCGACGTGGTAATTATTAGGCTTCCTGCATGCGAGTTTTGGGGATTGATCCTGGTTTAACGCGATGCGGAATCGGGGTTGTTGATTCTCACTCAGGTCGCAAGTTGAAATTGGTTGATTTTGGAGCCATTAGAACCGATAGTGATGCCCCACTAGAAGAGAGACTGTTGCAACTAGATCACGCTTTGATGGATTGGATTACGAAAGTCAAGCCAGATGCGATTGCGGTCGAACGTGTTTTCTCTCAGCTGAATGTCCGTACCGCGATGGCAACCGGTCAAGCTGCAGGGGTTGCACTTTTGCTTGCTGCAAAAAGTGGCCTGCCAATTGCATTGCATACTCCTACTGAAGTTAAGGCAGCTGTAACTGGTTCAGGCAGAGCCGATAAAGCGCAAGTTGCCCAAATGGTGATGAAAATTCTTGGCCTGAAGGAGACTCCAAAGCCGGTGGATACCACCGATGCATTAGCGCTGGCCATCTGCCATCATTGGCGAGGCTCGACTACAGAAATTCTCAAAAGTGCAGTCAGAACTGAACAGACCAGGATAAAAAAGCTGAAAGCAAATAGTTCACAGAGAGCTGGGAGACTAAAGTGATTGCTCAAATCGCGGGAAGTGTCCTTGAAGTTCGGCTGACTTCAATCGTTGTAAATGCGTCGGGGATTGGTTATGAAATAAATGTCGCTCCAGATTTAGCTAGCAAGATTGCCGTCGGGGATGAAATCGCGCTCTATACCTCCTTGGTGGTTCGTGAAGATTCTTGGAAATTATTCGGTTACAAAAGTGCAGATGCACGGGACCTTTTCAATGAATTGCAGAGCGTTACTGGCATTGGACCAAAAGTTGCTCACTCGCTTCTAAACGTCTTTGATGCAGAAAAATTACAGAGCATTATTGGGTCAGGTGACCAATTAGCCTTAGAGCAAGTACCGGGAATTGGAAAGAAGGTTGCATCAAGACTTATCTTGGAATTACGCGAGCGATATAACACAGGTAAATCGAAGAATACTGCGAGTGGAAAATGGCGTGACTCATTGACAGATGCACTCATCTCGCTCGGCTATTCAGCAAAAGATGCAGAGCGGAGAATTGAGGAGACTATCAGTGAGCTAGATGTAGATCCGGCTTCGGTAGAACTGTCAGAATTACTAAAGCGATCTCTTGCAGGCGCAAGGAGCGCTAAGTGACGAGTTCTGAATTTCTTGACAAAGACTTAACACCTGAGGAATTTTCGGCTGAGCAAGCGTTGCGGCCACATGATCTCCAGGAGTTTATTGGTCAACATCGAGTACGTGAACAGATAAGTCTTTTGTTGAAAGCTGCTAGTGATCGTGGGGCTCCGGCAGATCACATTCTGCTCTCCGGACCACCGGGTTTAGGAAAGACCACGTTAGCCATGATTGTTGCTGAAGAAATGAAGGCTCCGATTCGCATTACTAGTGGCCCTGCAATTACACACGCTGGTGATCTTGCATCAATTCTGTCATCTTTAGTTGAAGGAGAAATCCTATTTTTAGATGAAATACATCGATTAGCGCGACCAGCCGAAGAGATGCTCTATATGGCAATGGAGGATTTTCGAGTCGATGTAGTCGTTGGTAAGGGCCCTGGGGCTACCGCCATTCCATTGAACCTTCCTCATTTCACTTTAGTAGGCGCTACAACTAGGGCCGGTTTGCTCCCGGCACCTCTTAGAGATCGGTTTGGTTTCACAGCGCATCTTGATTATTACGAACCGACTGAGATTGAGTTGATTGTAAGGCGAAGTGCCTCACTACTAGGCGTATCAGTTGATGATGGGGCAATAAAGGAGTTAGGTAAGCGTTCAAGAGGAACTCCAAGGATTGCGAATCGATTACTGCGACGAGTGCGTGATTACGCACAAGTTAATGGCGATGGTTCCGTGACCGGAGAGATGACCTTAAGTGCGTTAGAAGTTTACGAAGTTGATCAGAAAGGGTTGGATCGACTTGATATTGCAATTCTTCGCGCACTAATTGAGCAATTTGCCGGAGGACCTGTGGGACTTAACACTCTTGCTATGGCTGTCGGTGAAGAACGCGAAACAGTTGAATCGATGGCCGAGCCTTTTCTCGTCAGATCTGGGTTCATGGTTCGCTCTCCGAGAGGGCGATCTGCAACGGCCTTGGCTTGGAAACACCTAGGCAGAACTCCGCCGCCCCAGGCAGCCGGGCTTTTCGACAGTCTAGATTTAGAAAAGTAGACTCCCGCCTCATGTCATATGGAACTTCCCAGCGCACTTCGGGTGATGCAAAGAAGGCGCGTCCCGGCAGAACTCTCTTCGTAACGCTTCTGCTAACCGCAATTCTCGGAGGAGTGGCCCTCTCTTTAGGCGCTACCTCGATCAATTTAGGACTTGATCTTCGGGGCGGTACTAGCGTCACCTTGCAACCACGAATTCAAGATGGAGACACTGGCCAGGTAACGCCTGAGGCAATTAATCAAGCCGTTTCGATTATCCGCCAACGTGTCGATTCTCTTGGTGTTGCGGAAAGCGAAGTAACCGCAGAGGGAGCTGGAACAAACCGCCAGATAGTTATTGCTGTTCCGGGCGAGACTGGTCGGAGAATCGTTGACTTGGTTGGACAGACGGCCGAGCTGCGCTTTAGACAAGTTCTCGTAGAGGCTGGCTCGGTCCCAACCCCGAATGATTCTGAACTATTGGCTGGCCTTAATTTGAGTTCGGATGAAGAAGCTCGTTTCCTTGCTCTCGATTGCACAAGTTTTGATTCAAATGCTGTTGTCGATAAGCCGGATTCGGTATTAGTTAGTTGCGATAGAAACAGTTTTTCAAGATATCTTCTCGCTCCTGCCGTTGTTGTCGGTCGTGATGTACGTGGTGCGACTGCAGCCATCGATCCTCAGAGCGCAAGTGGTTGGTTTGTTTCGCTTGATTTTAATGGCGATGGCACAAAGAAATTTGGTCAGTTAACTCAAGATGTTGTAAATCTTCCAGCCCCCCAAAATCAGGTAGCTATAGTGCTTGATGGAGTTGTTGTTTCCGCACCAAGAATCAATGAAGCAATCTTGGGTGGTCAGGCGCAGATAACTGGTTCATTTTCACAATTAGAAGCGCAGGATTTAGCGAATGTACTTAAGTATGGCTCGCTTCCACTTGCCTTTGATCGAGGCGAGGTTCAGCAGGTCTCACCAACACTCGGAAGCGATCAACTTGAAGCGGGACTTTTGGCTGGAGGTCTAGGTCTCCTTCTGGTTGTCATTTATTCGATACTTTACTATCGAGCTCTTTCAATTGTAGTTATAGGTTCCCTCGCCCTCGCTGCGGCGCATGTTCTCTTAAGTCTCGCGCTACTTACTGAAGCAGTTGGATATACATTAACTTTGGCTGGTATTGCTGGAACCATCCTTGCGATTGGTGTAACCGCAGATTCATTTATTGTTTATTTTGAGCGAATCAAGGATGAACTTCGCGAAGGTAAACCTTTGAGAGTTGCAGTTGAGACTGGCTGGCAACGCGCTCGCCGAACCATCGTTGTGGCTGACTTAGTTGGTGGAATATCTGCAATAGTCCTCTATATCGTCTCGGTTGGAAGCGTAAGGGGCTTTGCTTTTACTTTAGGTTTAACGACCATTATCGATTTGATTATAATCTTTTATTTCACCAAGCCGTTGGTATCTCTTATCGCAAAGTCAAGGTACTTCCAGGTGGGTTCAAAGTATTCAGGAGTTTCCTCGAGGAGCGTAGGAACCCTTAGGGAAGACGAGAGCGGGGAGGTCAAGTCATGAAATTTACTGGATTAGGCGGACGGCTCTATCGCGGCGAGACTTCACTAGAGATTATTGCAAACCGAAAAAAATGGTATCTGCTCTCGACAGTATTCATTCTTCTATCAATGTTTGCACTTGGTTTCAAGGGTGTAGAACTTTCGATTGAATTTAAGGGTGGATCTTCTTTTACTGTTACTACTTCCACTGGATCAATTGACCAAGCTAAAGCCGCAGTCGAACGTTCTGGTTACGAAGGTGAACTTAGAGCCCAGACTATTGGCGAGAATAAGATCCGTATTCAAACTGGTGTAATTGAACAGTCACTCTCAAACGACATACAGGACTCCTTGGCCGCCGAATTTGGCGTTACGGTTGAATCGATTGATACCCAAAACGTTGGTCCATCTTGGGGTGAGGAAATCTCTCGGAAGGCGCTACAAGGATTAATTGCCTTCTTGGTCATCATCATGATCTATCTTGCTCTTGCATTTGAGCCGAAGATGGCGATTGCTGCAATTGTCGCGCTAATTCATGATGTTTTCATTACCGTTGGTATTTATGCGCTGGTCGGATTTGAAGTTTCGCCCTCAACCGTAATTGGATTCTTGACGATTCTGGGCTACTCCCTCTATGACACGGTTGTGGTATTCGATAAAGTTCGTGAAAATACCCGGGCAATCACAGCTACGGGACGCTACACGTATGGACAAGCGACAAACCTCGCAGTCAATCAAACCATCGTTCGTTCGCTGAACACATCCTTAATTGCTCTACTTCCAGTTGCGGCGATTCTCTTTGTCGGTGCGGGAATTCTTGGTGCGGGAACTCTCAAGGATCTTTCGTTGGCGCTCTTCATTGGGTTGATTGCCGGAACCTATTCATCGATATTTATCGCAGCGCCGGTGCTTGTGCAGCTCCGCGAACGCGAGCCCGCGATTAAAGCGCTCAACCAGAGAGTTCTGGCCCGCGGAGGCGGATCTGCAACCCCAAGTCAGAGAATTCAAAACCGCAGAGATAAGCGCAAGAAGCGCTCTTAGCGGATAATCTGCGCATGAGCGCGCTACTAGCACCCGTTGCAGAGCGAGTTCGCCATGCAAATCCAGAGGCGGATCTCGTAGTTATTGAGAAAGCCTTCCTCCGTGCTGAGAAAGCTCACGAGGGTCAACTCCGCAAGAGCGGGGCACCGTATATCACCCATCCCGTTGCTGTAGCTGAGATTCTTGCTGAACTGGGACTTGATTCAAACACAATCGCAGCAGCTCTATTACATGACACATTGGAAGATACAGAGTATTCATCGGAGCTCTTGCGAAAGGAGTTTGGTGACGAGATCGGGAATCTGGTTGATGGCGTAACAAAACTAGATCGACTCACTTATGGGCCAACAGCAGAAGCTGAGACAGTGCGGAAGATGGTCGTCGCAATGGCAAAGGACATCAGAGTTCTTGTTATCAAGTTAGCTGACAGACTTCATAATGCACGAACTTGGCAATACGTATCGGCAGAAAGCGCTTCGCGAAAAGCTCGAGAGACTCTGGATATTTATGCGCCCTTAGCTCATCGACTTGGTATGAACGCGGTGAAGTGGGAATTGGAAGATTTATCCTTTAAGTTCCTTGAGCCTAAGAAGTTTGAGGCAATCGAGCGCCTTGTTGCAGAGCGTTCACCATCGCGAGAAAAACTAACTAATGAAGTGATTGCTGAGGTTGAAAAGGATCTAACGAGTGAGCGGATTGCTGCAAAGGTAACGGGTCGCCAGAAGCATCTATATAGCGTCTACCAGAAAATGGTGGTTCGGGGACGCGAGTTCAATGATATCTACGACCTTGTGGGCATAAGAGTGTTGGTAAGTGATGTTCGTGATTGCTACGCAGTTCTTGGCGCTATCCATGCAAGATGGAATCCAGTCCCGGGCAGATTCAAGGACTACATCGCGATGCCTAAGTTCAATCTCTATCAATCTCTACACACGACCGTTATTGGTCCGAACGGTAAGGCAGTTGAGATTCAAATTAGAACACATGAGATGCACCGTCGCGCCGAGTACGGTATCGCTGCTCACTGGAAATATAAGCAAGGTATAAGAGTGGGTGAAGATTCTCCAGATGTCCTTTGGTTAAAGCAGTTGCACGAGTGGCAGCAAGAAACTACTGATGTCTCCGAATTTCTAGACGCCCTTAGATTCGATCTCCGTACCCCTGAAGTTTTTGTCTTTACTCCTAAGGGCAGCGTTATTGCACTGCCTCAGGGATCGACGCCCGTTGATTTCGCCTATGCAGTTCATACCGAGGTTGGCAATAAATGTGTGGGGGCGAAGATCAATGGAAAACTTGTTTCATTGGAGGTAGCCCTTACAAACGGAGATGTCGTGGAGGTCGTAACCAACAAGGGAGAGAATGCAGCTCCAAGCCGAGATTGGTTAAATTTTGTTAAGTCTCAAAGGGCGCGCTCAAAAATTAAGGCTTGGTTTACTCGAGAGCGTAGGGAAGAGGCGATTGATGCAGGAAAAGAGTCAATCGCAAGACAGATGCGTAAGGCTGGTCTCCCCATTCAGAAAATTCTCGCCGGCGAGACTCTTTTGCAGCTATCCCACGATTTGAATTACGCAGACATTGAGAGCCTCTATGCTGCCGTTGGCGATGGCCATATCTCTTCAAACTCCGTGGTCGAGAAGTTAATCGCGTCAATCGGTTCAGAAGAGACTCACGAAACCCCAATCACCGAGATTCTTGCATCGGGTTCGCAATCGCGCATTGAGAGACGGAGCGCTTCCGGGGTCAATGTAGAAGGAATTGATGACGTCCTTATCAAACTAGCTCGTTGTTGCACACCGGTACCAGGTGATCCGATAGCTGGTTTCATAACTAGAGGGAGTGGTGTAAGTATTCACAGAAGTGATTGTGTAAACGTGGCAGATCTCAAGTTTCATCAGGGCGATCGCATTGTAAAAGTGTCTTGGGATCCAGGAGCCAAGACGGTATTCCTTGTTAACATTCAAATCGAAGCGCTCGATCGATCACGTCTATTATCAGATATAACTAGAGCTTTGTCGGATCAGGAGGTAAATATCCTCCATGCTGCGGTTAACACGACTAAAGATCAAACTGCTATATCAAGATTTACTTTTGAGATGGCAGATGCATCACACCTTGACGTTGTGCTGGCATCAATTCGAAAAATCGATGGCGTTTACGACGTTTACCGAATTACAAATAGTTAGGCGTTGAATTCAGCTAAGCCGCGCTGGGCTTCGGCCAACCAGATTGCCCGCGCAGATGCCGCTTCGCGCAATTCTGTGGCCTTTCGGGAATCACCAGCGGCTTCAGCTTTGGCCGCTTTAGATTCATAATCTGAAACAGCGGCAATAAGCTGGTTGACCACTTCGAGCGCACGCGCTTTAGCGCCCGGGTCGGTTCGGCGCCACTGTTCCTGTTCAGCCTCTTTAAGTGATAACTCAACGCTCTCGACTCTACGATCAAGTTGGGTTCGCTTATTACGTTCAATCATTCCACTCTTAGCGTATTTTGCTTTCAAATCTCGGAATTTACGCTTTGCATCATCAAGGTTGGAAATCGGTAGAAGTGCTTCAATCTCAAGGACGAGCGCCTCTTTCTTTACCAAGTTCTCCGCCATGGATTCAGAGCGCTTTTCAAGATCTGAATTTTTTGCAGCGAAGAAGGTGTCTTGAGCAGTTTTAAAGCGTTCCCAAAGTTTGGCATCTTCATTTTTCTTACCTCGACCGGAAGCTTTCCATTCATCCATTAGCGCCTTATAGCGACGAGCCGTCGCTACCCAATCGGTCGAATTGGCGAGCGACTCGGCCTCAAGGACAATCTTTTCCTTCGCGCTTTTTACCTCATTTTGCTTCTTTGAAAGCGAAGCGAAGTGGGTACGGCGCTTCTTATCGAAATGATTTCGAGCCGCTGAGAAGCGCTTCCATAGTTCTGTATCAGTCTTCTTATCAAGTCGAGGCGCCTTCTTCCAGTCTTCAAGCAATTCCTTTAAGCGATCCCCAGTGACCTTCCATTGCTCAGAATCTTTTAGAGATTCAGCCTCCGAAACAATCTTCTCTTTTCCTGCAAGCGCAGCTGCTTTCTTGGCAGCCTTCGCTTCGACTTCCGCTTGGCGCCTTGCCTCATATGCAGAGCGATGCTCTTCAATTAATGAAGGAATCTGCTCAAGGGAAGATTTGAGCGCCGCAATATTTCCAACGCCATTTAAGTGGTCAATCTGATTTCGCAACTTATTGACCGCTTGTAGCGCAGAATCTGGGACCATAGCCCCACTTACAATGCGTGCGGCAAGAAGTGCCACCTCTGCGGCTACAACTTCAAATTTGCGGACAAAATATGCGAGCGCCTCTTCTGGGGTTTTTCCAGGATAAGAGCCAACTACTCGCTCACCATCAGGTGTTTGGACGTAAACCATTCCCGATTCATCAACTCGGCCATATTTGCCTGGATCTCCAATTAGAGCGGCGGCAGCAGAGTTGGCTGGTAATTCTTGGGCATTCATCGGTCTACTTCCTAACTACTAGTTGCGCGGCGCAAAGCCGTTGCGGGTTCAGCGGTTTAGAGGGCTCCACGGTACCCCCGACAAGAGAATCTGTAAAAAGCAGGCGTGCTTTTCTTGGGGAATCCCTTGGCCGAGGGAGAATGCCAACCTGGAGATGGGGGCATTTTCCTCAGGTGGCGAATATCGAAGGAGCAATTGTGGGTCTATTTGTAGATCAAGTGGTCGCCGATTTCTTTGCCACGAATTGCTGGATTATTGCTCCAGCAAAGAATTCTGAATGCGTAATTGTTGATCCCGGGATCGCAATCCCCAGTCTGGTACCAAAAATCATTGCGAAACTCGAAGAATCAAATCTGAAACCCGCTGCGATTCTTATAACTCATGGACATCTTGATCATCATTACTCGCTAATTCCGCTTCAACAAGATTGTGGCGCTGGTGTGTTAATTCACAAATTAGATAGAGATTTGCTCGCAAGGCCAGAACGAGCAATGGGTCCCCAAGGTTTAGCTTTATTGAGCGAGCTGAGCGAGAAATATGGTGGTCACAGGTTTACAGAACCAGAGTCAATATCCGAATTATCAGATGAAGAAGAACTTGCGGTTTGCGGGATGAAGATTTCGATCGAAAGGACCCCTGGACACACCCCTGGTTCCTTGATCGCGCGATTTGAAGATGAGTATCTGATTACTGGCGATACGCTTTTTAAAGGTTCAATCGGAAGAACTGATCTACCGCGCGGCTCGATTTCCGAGATGGAGCGCTCTCTTCGTGAGAAAATCGCCTTGCAGCCTGGCGAGTTGAAAGTTCTACCAGGGCACGGGGAGAGGACGACTATGGAATTCGAACTAACGACTAATCCATATATCAAGGCTGCGCTGGAGGGACGATTAAGTTGAGTTCTAAATTCCAAGCCCCAAAAGGCGTTTCCGAATATTTTCCTCCCAAGTCACATTTATTTGAAATGGTGCTCCGAAAGTTTGAGGAGATTTCACTTGCGGCTAATTATCATTTAATTGAGTTACCAGTTTTCGAAGATACAGAACTATTTACTCGAGGAGTTGGAGAAAGTACAGATGTTGTAACCAAAGAGATGTACACCTTCGAGGATAGAGGTGGCAGGTCGCTTACTCTGCGACCAGAAGGAACCGCTGGAGTAATGAGATCGATCATCGAGAATAATCTCGATAGAGGACAACTCCCGGTCAAGGTCTTTTATAAAGGCCCGTTTTTCCGAGCTGAAAGACCGCAAGCTGGCCGATATCGACAGTTCTATCAGTTTGGCATCGAAGCTGTTGGCATTGATGATCCGTACTTGGATGCCGAGGTTATCTCAATCGCGTATAAGGGTTTTAAGAAACTCGGCTTGAATAATTTTGAACTTCACATTACATCTCTTGGCGATGAAGAGAGTCGCGCTAGGCACAGAGTCGAGTTCACAAAGTTTCTCTCGCAGATTGATTTAGATGACGAGACCAGATCTAGAGTCAACAAAAATCCATTGCGAATTTTTGACGATAAACGAACTGACATTCAACAGAAGATTGCAAGCGCCCCTCTGCTAATTGATTACTTGAATGATGTTAGTGCTAGTAAGTTTGCAGATTTAAAGTTAGCGCTCACTCAACTAGACATTCCGTTCACGTTAAATCCACGGATGGTTCGAGGACTAGATTATTACACCGGAACGGCATTTGAGTTTGTCCACGGTGGATTAGGAGCCCAGTCAGGCATTGGCGGTGGTGGTAGATATGACGGATTAATGAAAACTTTGGGCGGACAAGATCTATCTGGTATCGGTTTTGGACTAGGAATTGATCGAATTATCCTCGCTCTCGAGTCTGAGGGGTTGTCTGCGAGCGCACAACTAGCTGGTGAATACCTAGATTTGTTCATCATTCCCATTAATTCAGCGGCAAAATCTCTTGGGCTATCCCTCCTGGAAGAAGCAAGAAATTCTGGTTTCGTTGCCGATATGGGATTTGGGGATCGATCGCTAAAAGGCGCGATGAAGGCTGCCGATAAGTTGTCGGCACGCTACGTATTGGTGATTGGAGAATCAGAACTCCAATCAGGCACGGGGAAGATAAAACGGATGAGCGATGGATTTGAGGAATCCATTACGCTTAGCTCCCTAGTCAACGCCCTAAAAAACGCTCTCTAATTAGATGGCGCCCGTGCGCCCTTGCTGAAAGGTTATTCATGCTCCGTTCTCATCTCGCGGGCGAACTTCGCGCTAGCCAAATCGGTGAACAGGTCCATCTGGCTGGATGGGTTGCTCGTAGACGTGATCATGGGGGCGTCGCTTTTATCGATCTACGAGATTCATCAGGAACCGTGCAGGTAGTCATATCCGATGAGAAAGTTGCTGGATCACTTCGCGCTGAGTGGTGCGTTCTGGCCATTGGGAAGATTGCAAGACGACCGGCAGGAAATGAGAACCCACACATTCCTACCGGAGAAATTGAAATTATCTGTGACGAACTTGAGGTCCTTAGTGAGTCCGCCCCATTGCCGTTCCCAGTCGATTCTGGGGAAAAGGTAAATGTCGGTGAAGAAATCCGGCTCAAGTATCGCTACCTAGATTTGCGTCGAGACGAACAATCTAAGGCGCTGCGACTTCGCTCAAAGGTAACGAGTGAGATAAGAAGTGTGATGGATGATTTAGATTTCCTTGAGATTGAAACACCTTATTTGACCCGCTCAACACCTGAAGGTGCGCGCGACTTCCTGGTGCCGGTAAGACTTCAGCCTGGCTCTTGGTACGCCCTGCCACAATCACCACAACTCTTTAAACAACTTTTAATGGTCGCTGGAATGGAACGTTATTATCAAATCGCTCGGTGCTTTAGAGATGAAGATTTTCGCGCTGATCGCCAGCCCGAATTCACTCAGCTTGATATAGAGATGTCTTTTGTCAATCAAGAAGACGTCATAAATGTTGCCGAGAATATTCTCAAAAGAGTATTTAAAGCCACTATCAACTATGAAATAAAGTCTCCTATTGCGCGGATGACTTATCAAGAAGCGCTACGTCGTTTTGGATCCGACAAACCGGACTTAAGATTTGCACAAGAGCTCGTAGATGTGACCGATTTCTTTAAAAATACTTCCTTTCGCGTATTCCAAGCTCCTTATGTCGGCGCCGTAGTAATGCCAGGTGGCGCAAGTTCACCGCGTCGAGAATTAGATGGTTGGCAGGATTGGGCCAAGGCGCGAGGTGCCAAAGGACTGGCCTATATCTTGGTTGGGGAAGATGGCTCGCTATCTGGACCAGTTGCAAAGAATCTCTCAACCGAGGAAAGTTCCGGAATAGCCTCTTACGTTGGAGCGAAGAATGGTGACGCAATCTTTTTTGCCGCAGGAGATAGAAATTCATCTTTAGCCCTTCTTGGCGCAGTACGACTCGAAATTGGTGAGCGGTGTGGACTAATTGATAAGAATCGTTGGGAATTTCTCTGGGTAATTGATGCTCCAATGTTCGAAAGGACTGATGATGGGGGTTGGACTGCGGTCCATCATCCATTTACTGGTCCGAAACCTGAATTCGAAAAGAGCTTCTCAACCGATCCAGCAAACGCGCTCGCGTATGCGTATGACATTGTTCTCAATGGAAACGAAATTGGTGGTGGTTCTATCCGTATTCATAAACGCGAGATCCAGCGCCAAGTATTTAGCGTGATTGGTTTAAGCGATGAAGAAGCGCAGAGTAAGTTCGGGTTTCTTCTTGAGGCCTTCAACTATGGACCGCCTCCGCATGGAGGAATTGCGTTTGGACTTGACCGACTTTGCGCTCTCCTTGCCGGAGCAGAGTCGATTCGTGAGGTTATTGCATTCCCCAAGACTGCAAGCGGCGGGGATCCTTTGACCGGGGCTCCAACTCCAATTACCCCGGCACAGCGTCGAGAGAGCGGAGTCGATGCACCTCTTGAAAGTAAATCTCAGGAGTCCTAGCTCTTAGTAAGGGTCTCACGCCAGATTCACGGCTGCCGGTATCGCATTGGGTTCTTGGATAGGCTGACCCAATGAGCGCCGGTGGCATCGCTGCGATAATTGCGGCATCTGCTTTTCTAATCATCTCGATCTCCATTGCGTATGCAGTTTTTCGCTTAGGACGAGCCATTGATGAAGTCGGCGTTGCCGTCAAGAACATTTCTAACGAGACCACCCCTTTGTTAAATGAGGTCACAACCACAGTCGAGCTAGTTAATGGACCTCTCGAGAGCATTAATAAAGTAACTCGAACCATCGACGAAATGAGCACCAAGATTGCTGAATCCACTTCGTCTTTTCTGGATAAGAATCAGGTGGCTATGAAGGCAGCTGGGGCAGTCCTAACCGCCGCTCAGATGCGCAAGAAGGGTAAGAAGAAATCATCCAAGAAGAGAGCTGAGCGTTCTCGATACGTAGATGATGAGGAGTTCTAGGAGAGCGTGAACTCTGCTGAGATTCGAAAGCGATGGCTGAACTTCTTTGAGAATGGTAATTCTTTAGGACTTACGCACACTGTTGTTCCATCTGCATCGCTGGTTTTGAACGACCCAAACCTCCTTTTGGTTAATGCGGGCATGGTGCCATTCAAGCCCTATTTCCTTGGGGAGGTCAGCGCGCCATACAAGCGGGCAACTTCGGTGCAGAAGTGTGTTCGAACACTTGATATTGATGAAGTAGGAAAAACGACGCGTCATGCTTCGTTCTTTCAGATGTGCGGAAATTTCTCCTTTGGTGATTACTTTAAAGAGGGAGCAATTGAACTTTCATGGGAGCTTTTGACCAAGTCCCAATCTGAAGGAGGATATGGATTCGACGAATCCAAGCTTTGGGTCACTGTTTACCTAGATGACGATGAAGCGGCAGAGATCTGGCATAAACGCATAGGTGTTCCGAAAGAAAAGATTCAACGCCGCGAGATGGCAGATAACTTCTGGTCAATGGGGATACCTGGCCCATGTGGACCCTGTTCAGAGATCTATTTTGATCGCGGTCCAGACTATGGAAGAGAAGGTGGTCCGATAGCTGATGAGGACCGATACCTGGAGATTTGGAACTTAGTCTTCATGCAGAACATAAGAGGAGAGGGGCCCGGAAAAGAGGGTTATCCGATCTTGGGCGAATTACCTGCTAAGAACATCGATACCGGTCTGGGATTAGAGCGTACCGCGGCGCTTCTTCAGGGTGTTGAAAACATTTATGAAATAGATACCACTTCGATGATTCTCAATCGCGCAAGTGAATTATCCGGGGTGAGATATGGTTCTAATGAGAAAAACGACGTTTCATTACGTGTAATTGCAGACCATGCTCGCACAGCGACCATGTTGATTGGGGATGGGGTTATCCCAGGTAATGAAGGAAGGGGATATGTCCTGCGCCGGATGATGCGTAGAACTATCCGCAATATGCGTTTGCTGGGCGCAGAGGATCGAAATATTTCTGAACTTATTACAGCCTCAATTGACGCTATGGGTCCCCAGTACCCTGAACTGATTGAAGATAAAGAGAGAATTCGCAAGATCGCAGAGTCCGAAGAAGATACCTTCCTATCTACGCTGAAGAGCGGAACTCTGATCTTTGATCAGGCCTCAGCAAATGTTAGAGCAAGTGGTGGAAAAGTAATTTCCGGCGATGATGTCTTTAAACTTCACGACACATATGGCTTTCCATTTGATCTCACCCTTGAGATGGCACAAGAGAATGGCCTAGCGATAGATGGAGATGGTTTCAAGCGATTGATGAAGGAACAGAAGGAGCGCGCCAAAGCGGATGCGAAAGCCAAAAAGACGGGCCATACAGATTTAAGCGAGTACCGAAAAATCGCAGAAGGTGCCAAAACCCTTTCTTTCGTAGGCTATGAAAATTTATCGGCCGAAGCGTCTATCGTCGGAGTTCTTGTTGATGGTAAAGCAGAAAAATCTGTTACGACCGGAAATGAGATAGAAGTTGTTCTGGATCGAACTCCTTTTTATGCGGAGGGAGGCGGACAATTAGCCGATGGCGGAATAATCCGAACTTCAGATGGAGCCATAATTGAAGTAGATGATGTGCAAGCTCCATTACCTGGTTTATTCGTGCATCGCGGTCGAGTCCTAGATGGTGAAATCAGATTTGGCGCAACAGTTTTTGCTGAGATAGATAAAGAGCGCAGGGCGGGAATTTCTCGAGCACATACTGCAACTCATATGGTTCACAAGGCTTTTCGCGAAATTTTGGGAGAGACAGCGACGCAGGCGGGTTCCGAAAATGCTCCAGGTCGATTCCGCTTCGATTTCCCGGCCACGGGCGCCGTGCCGAAGTCTGCTCTCGAAGAAGTTGAGTATCGAGTAAACACGTTACTGGCCGAAGATCTTGAAGTTACGGCTCAAGAGATGTCTATTTCGCAGGCTAAAGAAATTGGCGCAATGGCCCTCTTCGGTGAGAAATATGGTGATCGGGTAAGAGTAGTTAGCGTTGGAGATTGGGCAAAAGAGCTTTGTGGCGGAACACATGTACTTCGTTCTGGTCAGCTCGGTCTGGTGAAGCTTTTATCGGAATCATCTATCGGTTCTGGCGTTCGGCGAGTTGAAGCTATCGTAGGAGTAGACGCTTTTTCGTTCCTTGCGCGGGAACATCTGATTCTCAATTCAATAACTGAA
>Ga0129342_1000026_pt1 | contig 46117 bp, 50 predicted proteins | sample CPBDNA_5_FD_94426 | JGI IMG/M metagenome (GOLD analysis project Ga0129342, IMG submission 94426) | Freshwater to marine salinity gradient microbial communities from Chesapeake Bay, USA - CPBay_Sum_15_0.2_DNA | ecosystem: Environmental > Aquatic > Marine > Coastal | place: USA: Chesapeake Bay...
GCACATTCAGAGATTGGGCTGCAGAAGAGGCTTATCAATTTTCAAATGAAACAGTTGAATTGGCTCTATCTCATACAATCAAGAATAAAGCAGAAGCTGCTTATCGTAGAGGGGATCAATTAGAAAGACGTAGAGAACTGATGAATGAATGGAATAAATACATTGAAAAATCATTATGAAAGACTAACGCTTATAAATAGAAAAACCGGTAAAGTTTCATCTACTCATCACTGGTTTTTAGCTCTAGGAACACATTCTTATTTACTTAATCACAAAGAGGGTATTGCAAGCTTGTTACCTTTGGCCAAAGCACATAAAACAATCAAACATAACTTTTTAACTCTAAAAAAGAAAAGGCCAGGTAAAAATGGAACAAGTAGAGATTTTGCACGACAAGAAGCTGTGAAAATATTACCGCAATTAGAAATGCTATACCGATCAAATTTAAAAAGTTATCAAAAATTCTTAAAAAGAAATTTTTGTTTATGGATAAAAAAAGAAATAAACACTCCATATACAAAAGCCCATCAGTTGGCTACTAGTATGGATTTATCTTACCTATCAGAAGGCAACAACAACGTTAGGTGGTGGATGGATCAGTTAAAAAAAATGCAGAGTTAAGCACTTTTTAAAAATAACTCCGTAGTGTCGAATACAAATAAACATTAACGGAGCTTTTAACAATGTATTTAAATAAAACTATAAGAACTTTGCGCATGAGGGACCTTCCTTCAAAGGTAGGTTATCAGCCTTCAACAATATACGGTCTGATTGCACAAGGAAAATTTCCTAAACCATCCAAACTCACACCAGGTGGACGCGCTGCTGGATGGCTTGAGACTGATATTGATAATTGGATTACTAGTGCTTTAGGAGATCAGTCATGAGTAAAGATGATGATAAGAAACCTGGTAAGATCGATTTTTCCAAATTTCGTATATCTGTCGATAATGTAGACTTACCTACTTCAAAAAAAGTTATATTACATGTACCTGTTGGTAAACCTGGTAAGCAGAAATATGTAAGGGTCAACCCTAATAGTGATAATAAGCTAGTTTGTGCAACTTTGAAGCTAGAAGACGAAGAGCGAAAATATTTGGTATCTCCCCATATTGTCCAAGCAATAATTCAAGATGTTAAATCAGTTATTTTAAGTCTTGCAATTGATAGACAGGGTAATGTGTTTTTATGGGAGGTTCCTCCTACTCCATTGGAAGGGCGTGAAAACACATGGAATCAAAGTCAACGGCAAATTGCTGAAATGGCCGAGAACAAATGGGTTCGCCTTAAGTCTAACATGTCGTCAGGATCTTATGATGCACAAGTTGCTGAGGGTGAAATTCCAGAACCAATTTGGCCTACCTTATCGTTTGATGAAATACTGAACATTGCTTTTCCTCCCACGCATATCATTGACAGTTTTGATCATCCTGTGCTTCGAAAACTTAGAGGAGCTGACTAATGCATAAACAAGTTAAAGATCTTCCATTTCAAAATATATATGCGATTGATTTTGAATTCTATGGAAATGATGGAGATATCCCAAATATTGTCTGCATGGTTATGCAAAATATCAAGACAATGGAAATAAGTCGTGTGTGGCATGATCAACTACTAGAAATGAAAACACCCCTATTTAATATGGGGGAGAATGCTCTTGTTATTACATACTTTGCTCCAGCAGAGATACAAAGTATGTTGGCATTAAATTGGTCAACTGATGTATCGATTATCGATCTTTTTGCAGAGTTTAGATGTGAGACAAATGGTAATCCAGATATCTCCCGAAAGGGGTTGGTAAATGCGCTTGGTTATTATGAGCTCAATCATTTAATCCCCGAAGAAAAAGAAGAAATGCGTTCACTTATACTATCCGGAGGCCCATGGACCATGGACCAACGTCTAGATATTCTTCAGTATTGTGAACAAGATGTTGTCGCTCTCAGGCCTTTGTTTGATGCGATACTTAAGCAAAATCCTTGGTCTGATCTTCGTTTAAATCAGGCTTTGCTTCGTGGTCGTTATATGAGGTCAGTTGGATCTATGCAGCATAGAGGAGTTCCTATTGACTTAGATATACTTCAGAATTTAGATATTCACTGGGAACAAATAAAAATAGATCTCATAGAAACAGTTAATAAAGATTTTGGAGTATATTCAGACGGGGTATTCAAAGAGATTTTATTTGAAGCTTATTTAGCTCAACAAAATATTGCATGGCCTCGATTAGATAGTGGACGTTTAATGCTAGACAAAGATACGTTTAGCTCGATGAGTAAACGTTATCAACAAGTACAACCTCTTCATGAGCTTCGAAAAACATTAAGTGAATTGAAATTAAATAAACTAGCTGTTGGCCAAGATGGACGTAATAGAACATTATTATCTCCTTTTGCTGCTAAAACAGGTCGTAATCAACCTAGTACGGCAAAGTTTATCTTTGGACCTGCAAAATGGGTGAGGGGACTAATCAAACCTGAGAAAGGAATGTCTCTTGCCTATTGTGATTGGTCATCTCAGGAAATTGCTATAGCAGCCGCCTTGTCTGGAGATGAGCTATTATGGAAGGCATATGAAAGTGGTGATCCTTACATTGCGTTTGCTATCCAAGCAGGACTTGCACCACTAGAGGCTACAAAAGAAACACATAAAGATATTAGGAACAGATGTAAATCTGTTGTTCTTGGAACAAATTATGGAATGAGCGCTTATGGTGTTGCACAAGCTGCCAAAATCCATGTCCTAGAAGCAAAATCTTTACTTCAAAAACATCGAGAAACTTATAAAAAATTTTGGTCTTGGGCTGATAATAATGAAAATATAGGACTATTAGGACTTAAGCTTGAAACATGTTTTGGGTGGCCAATTCAAGTTGAATCTGGGCATGTAAAAGCAAATACATTCCTCAACTGGCCTATGCAAGCTCATGGTGCTGAAATGATGAGAATTGCATGTGTTCTTGCTGTAGAGCGAGGACTCAAACTTTGCGCCCCTATACATGATGCTTTATTGATTGAGGCACCAAACGATCAAATTGATGCAGATGTCAATAAATTGAAAGAATGTATGTCTGAAGCTAGTGAAGGGGTTCTTGGTACTGGGAAAATATGCCGGGTTGATGCAGAAATTGTTAAATATCCTGATCGTTATATGGATGAACAAGGACAAGGAATGTGGAATAAAATTATGATGCTATTGGCAAAAAGGCAAGGTCAGCTGTCGCGTTATCCACGTAACACCGATGCTTTTCCCACGTAACCGTATCTTTATCCTTAATATTCTCCTTAATAATAAATATGAGATAGTAATATGAGTAACCTAAGAGATGCCCAAAGAGCAAAACGTGATAAGTTATTTCTGAAAGGTCCTATTTATTTTGGGTGGATCAGGCAAAACATTGCAGACCCAACTGCACGTCTTTTATTAGTTGCACGTGCTTTCATGGATATGGAAGAAAAAACTCATTACCCCCTTACATTAAAAGTTTGGAATTCTGCAGGAATAAATGACAGAAGTAAAAGAACAAGAGTTCTTAAAAATATTGTCAAGAATGTAAAAGATTACAGCGTGGAAAGACGTGTTGGCAGGACTTCGGTCATTTATCAAAACAATAAACCTAATTAAAAAATGATACTTGGAATTTATAATAAACGAGAGGGTCAATGGTCAATGGTCAACTTAGCTTAGCTTCAGTTTTTGAAATTTTATTTTAAGAGATCATCCCAATCTTTACGCCAATTCTTTTTTAAATGTCCGTGGTCCACGAACCATGTTTCAAGTTCTTTTAATTCTCGTCGAATTATTCGACCTTGCTCTGCTCTGGCTTTAGCTTTTGCCCGTTCTAATTTTGTAAAGCGTCCATGTTTAGTTTTCGAAGCTACTAATCTTTTTAAACCTTCCTTGGTCCTTGGACCTGTGCTTGCACCTCCATGAAGTCTACAGCGACCGACTGGCAGTTTGGCTGGGCGTTGACATGGTGTACCTTTTCTAGTTTTTGCTTCACACCTTTTGCCTGGCCAGTTAGGGCCAAAACGCCAAGGTATACCCTTTAAAAGGTTGTTTTTTGTCATCTTGTAAATATCACCATTTATGGGTTTTATTATAACAAAAATAATATAAGCTTAAAAGAGATGGTAAACTTAATTTAATTTGTAAAAATTTTTAAGAAATAAATTTGTAATAAATCCAATATATAGAGGTTTTATTTAAGATGAACTCTATTTATTTATGGATAAACATAAAAGTAAAAATTATAGAGCCATTTGGATCTCTGATATTCATTTAGGTTCCACTGGTGCACAGGCTGAACACCTTCTTGAATTTTTAAAATATAATGAGAGCAATTATTTATATTTAGTTGGTGATATTATAGATGGATGGAGTTTAGCTAAGAGGTGGTATTGGCCACAATCTCATAATGACGTAATTCAAAAACTTTTAAGAAAAGCCAGGAAAGGTACTAAAGTTACTTTTATTCCAGGCAATCACGATGAAGGTGCAAGAACTTTTCTGGGTATTACATTTGGTGATATTAAGATAAAAAATGAGACCTTTCATAAAACGGCCAGAAATGAAAAATTGTGGGTAATACATGGTGATCTTTTCGATGAAGTAATGCAACATGCCAGATGGTTGGCTTATATTGGAGACTCTGCATATACCTTTCTTCTATGGTTAAACAAATGGTTCAATAGAATAAGACGCCTACTGAATTTACCATATTGGTCGTTATCACATTTTTTAAAATTAAAAGTTAAAAAGGCAGTTTCATTCATTAACGCTTTTGAAACTCTTATGGTTAAAGAGGCATCTAGACGCGGTTGTGATGGGGTTGTATGCGGGCACATTCATAAATCTGAATTGAAAAAGATCAATAATAAAATTTATGCAAACGATGGTGACTGGGTTGAATCACTTACTGCTCTTGTAGAACACCAAAATGGGGAATTGGAAATTATTTATTGGGCTGAATTAGGCCATGATCATTTATATCAAAAAGATTTAACCAAAGTTAAAAAAATAGCATGAAAATTATAATTGTAACTGATGCATGGTATCCTCAAGTAAATGGGGTAGTAAGGACACTTGATGAAACATCAAAGCAATTAAAAAAGTTAGGCCATGAAGTAAAATTAATTACCCCAGAAGTTTTTTTAACAATACCATGCCCAACTTATCCTGAAATTAGATTATCTCTTTTTCCAGGAGCAAAAGTATCATCTATGATAAGAGAATTTAATCCAGATTGTTTACATATTGCTACTGAAGGTCCTTTAGGACTTGCAGCACGTGGATATGCGAGTAGAAATGGTTTGGCTTTCACATCAGCCTATCATACGAGGTTTCCAGAGTATGTTCATGCAAGAACAAAAATACCACTTAAAATTACTTATTCATTCTTAAGATGGTTTCATAGCAGATCTGAACTGGTGATGGTGCCAACTGAAGAAGTCAAGAAAGATTTAATAAAATATAAAATTGGTAACCCTAAAATATGGTCGAGAGGAGTAGACTTAGAAATTTTTAAGCCAAAAAAGGGAAGAAGAAAAAATAAAAAGCCAATTTTGTTAAATGTAGGAAGAGTATCTGTAGAAAAAAATTTAGAAGAATTTTTAAAAATAGACTTGCCATACGAAAAATGGATCGTGGGAGATGGACCTGCATTCAAAGAATTAAAGAAAAAATACCCTAAAGTTATTTTTTATGGGGCAAAAAATAAAGAGGAGTTAGAATATTACTATAACAAAGCCGATGTGTTTGTCTTTCCGAGTAAAACGGACACATTTGGCCTCGTATTATTAGAGGCAATGGCATGCGGACTTCCTGTTGCTGCTTTCCCAGTAAGTGGCCCTTTAGATGTTATTGGCAACTCAAATGCAGGTATTCTTAACCCTAACTTAAAGGAAGCATGTAAGAAAGCTTTACTAATACCAAGAAAATTGCCAAGAAAATATGCTAAAACATTTTCATGGGAGGCAACAAGTAAAACATTTGAAACTTATCTAGTAAGCATAAGAGACAAAGACACCACATATAACATTGAAGATAATCCTCATAAGGGTAATACTGGGATTACAAGAGCACTTCGTGCAGCTAAAAATTCATGGTCAGGTTTAATTTTTGCTCTGCGAGAGGAAAGCGCTTTCAGACAAGAAATGTTGTTAGTGGTAATTTCATTATCTATAATATTGATCACCGAAGTTAGTATTATTGAAATAATGCTTATGATTTTTGTAACTTCCCTTGTCTTGATTGTAGAATTATTAAATTCTAGTGTTGAAGCAGCTATTGATAGAATATCATTTGATTATCATGGTTTATCTAAAAGGGCTAAAGATTACGGATCCGCTGCTGTAATGTTTACATTAGTTTTATGGGTCTTAATTCACGGGTTAATTTTATTTAATAATGTCCATTAAATTCCAATTAGCTCCTCGTTTCCAATGCTTAGATACCATGTTGAGTTAGAAATACTCTTAATGCCTATTTTAAAAAATTTTAATGTAATAAATTTAAAATAAACTTTATTTATAAAATCATTGTTTTGAGAAATTATTTGATTTGAATTGATGATGTTAAGGTAAATTTTACTCAGTAATACTCAAAACCAATATGGTTAAGTCCGAGTTATTCTTAATGTACAAAACAAATAAAATTTTAACTAATCAAAATGATAGATATTTTGATCGTGAAATCAGTTGGTTATCTTTTAACCAAAGAGTTTTGCTACAGGCATATGATAAGACAATTCCTTTTGGCGAACGACTTAGATTTGTTTGTATTTCATCAGAAAATTTAGATGAATTTTACATGGTAAGGATCGCTGGCCTTCTTCATTTGATTGATAATAAGTATAATGTAATTCCAGATACTGGAATGAGGACTGACGAGCTTCTAAGGTCAGTGTTAAATGAGGCAAATAAATTACAAAATAAGCAACAACAATGTATTCAAAATTTACTAGATCATGAAAATTGTAATTTTTCCATATTACATGAAAATCAATTAGTAGAAGATGATCTAAAATGGCTTCAAGAATATTATGAACAAAATATTTTACCACTATTAACACCAATTACTCTAGATCCTGCACATCCATTTCCTTTTATTCCAAATAAAGGAAAGTGTGTTTTACTGGAGATGCAAGATAGTCACAAAAAAGATAAAAATTGTGTTGTGCTTTTACCAGATAACATTGATAGATTTATAAGGTTACCTGGAGAAAGTCAGCGTTATGTTATGTTAGAAACGCTTGTAATTAATTTTGTAAATTTAATTTATCCTGATTACACACTTATTCACTCTGGATTGTTTAGAGTAATAAGAGATTCAGAAATAGAAATAGATGATGAAGCAGATGATTTAATTGGGCAATTTGAAACTGCTATTAAAGCTAGGAAAAGAGGTGGAGTCGTTTCTTTATTTTTTTCTGAAAATTTATCTAAATCTGCGCAAAAACTTTTAACTAGGGAGTTAAATATTTCTGATGACCGCATATATGTTGCGCACGGATTTGTTGGAATTACTGATTTCGTAGAGATCATTAATAGTCTCCCTAAACAAAATCTATTCAAACTTTATAAACCCAGAATGCCACAAAGAATTTTGGATTTTAAAGGCGATTGCTTTGCAGCTATAAAAAATAAAGATATAATTGTACACCATCCTTATGAAAGTTTTGATGTTGTTTTAAGTTTGCTTCAACAAGCAGCTATAGATGATAATGTGCTGGCAATAAGGCAAACTTTATATCGAACGTCTCCAGACTCACCGATAGTTAGCGCTCTTGTTAGGGCAGCAGAATTGGGGAAATCAGTTGTTGCGGTCATTGAATTGAAAGCGAGATTTGATGAAGAAAACAATCTTCAACTTGCAAGAATTCTAGAAAAGGCAGGGGCACAGGTTGCTTATGGTCTGGTTGATCTAAAGGTTCATGCAAAGATGTCTTTAGTTACACGAAGAGAAGGAAAAAAACTAGTATCATACGCACACTGTGGAACAGGAAATTATCATCCGCATACTGCAAAAATTTATACAGACTTTTCATTTTTTACAGTTGACAAGAAAATCTGTGATGACGCTAGGTCAGTTTTTAATTTTCTTACAAGTCATGTTCAACCAAAAACTTTAAATAAGATGATACTGTCACCTAACTCTTCATTTGATTGGTTAATAAAGAAAATTGATGATGAGATAAAAAATGCCAAGGAAGATTTAGAAAGTGGTATTTGGATTAAGTGTAATGCAATCGTTGATCAAAAAATCATAGAAAAATTATACGAAGCATCTAATGCAGGAGTTAAAATTCATCTAATGGTAAGAGGAATTTGTTGTCTGAGACCGAATGTAAAAGGAATGTCAGAAAATATAAAAGTTACAACAATAGTTGGAAGATTTTTAGAACATGGAAGGCTTTATGTTTTTGCAAATAAGGGCAAATTTCAGACTGCAAGTAATTTAGTTTACATGTCATCTGCGGATATAATGCCGCGAAATTTATATCATCGGGTAGAAGCTTTCATTCCCTTAGAAAATAAAACAGTTAGAAGTCAAATTCTTGAGCAGGTATTATCTGCACTAATTAATGATACAAAAAATTCTTGGCAATTAAATGAAAATGGAGAATACTTAAAGATAGCAAGTAAGGACAAATCATTTTGTGCACATACTTATTTTATGAACAATCCCAGCCTATCAGGTCAAGGTAGCTTAGCTAAAATATAATTATGAACGAATTAGCTCTAAGTTACGACAAGAAAATAAGTAAAGGTAAACTCGCAATAATAGATATTGGATCTAATTCTATAAGACTTGTCATATATCCCCAAAATGGGAAATATCCTTTTCCATTATTTAATGAACGAATAAATTGTTAGCTTGGTGACGGGTTAACATCAAGTCAGAAAATGGCAAGTCAATCAATATCAAAAGCTTTATCAGCTATTAAGCGTTTTGCTTATATAATAAGAACGATGTCTGTAGATCATCAATTAATTGTTGCCACTGCAGCTATTAGAAGAGCTAAAAATGCAAAAGAATTTCTTCGTCCTGCAGAAAAGCTTTTAAATAACAAAATAAGAACTTTATCTGCCAAAGAAGAAGCTCATTATGCTTATCTAGGAGTGCTTAGTAATATGAGTATTCATGATGGACTCGTAGCTGATCTAGGTGGAGGAAGTTTTAGAGCGCTAGGATCTGCATATATAAAGAATTATGATTATCCATTACAACTACTACATGGATTAAAGTTCAAATCAGAACAAGCTACTACGCTTTTGGATAAAATGTCAGATGAGAGTGAGATGGTTATAGGGATTCCTCCAGGCAGGATAGATACTATATCAACTGCTGCAAACATAATTATAAGTCTCGTTTTACGGTCAAGTGTAAAAGATATCATGATTAGTGGTACAAGTATTAGAGATGGATTAATAGCAGAATTAAACGAAGAAAATAGAGTGAGCCCAGATAAAGTGGCTTATTATTAAGGTGCTAGCTAAAAATCAAAGATTTAATGGGATGCAAACCAGGTTAAAAAAAATATTTAAGCCTATTTTTAAAAAAATTGCCAATAAGGATTTTGAGAGAGTATTTAAAATCAGCACTAATCTTTCAGACATTGCTTGGGATGAACAACCGGAATTAAGAGGTAATATTGCATCTGATAAAATTTTATCACTTCCAATTAGAGATTTGTCTCATGTTGAAAGAGTATGGATGGCTAATGTACTTTATTATAGATATATTGGGACTAAAGATAAAAAACAAATCAATCAGGATGTTATAAACTTACTATCACCAAAACAAAGACGTTCATCTTTTGCCATTGGTTTAGGTCTAGGATTTTTATATGTTTTTTCTGCAGGGTTACCAAAAAACTTAGATAATATAAAATTCAAAATCAAAAAAAATAAATTAGTTTGTAGTATTTCGCCTGAAGCTAGAGCTCTTATGGATAGAGAATGTGAAAGAAAGCTAAAAAGTTTTGCTAGTGCATGCGATTTAAATTATGAGATTGTTTAAGATTATTTTAACCACTTTGCTAAATCACAAATATTTTAATAATTTTTTTAAGTTATTAAAATGACAATCGGCTTTATATAAAACAGCTTGATCTTTATTGTAATTTCGTAAAAAAAAATATTTATGCTACTTTTGGTTAGGTATATATATTTATTTGAATGATAAATATATAATTTTGATATTTAAAAATACTTAAAATAAAAATCAAATTACATATTAATCATGTCAAATAATAATAAAATTCTGATAATATATGTCTAAATTAATAATAATTCGTCACGCTAAATCCGATTGGAGTGGCAACGTCAATGATCTTGAAAGAGGCCTTAACAAAAGAGGTTTTAACTCTTGTAAAATTATTTCTAGGGAACTTAAAAAAAGAATTGATAAACCAGATTTGTTTTTAATATCACCTGCACTAAGAGCAAAATTAACTTACGAAAATATTTTTTTAGATTGGGATAATAAAGATAATTTTTCATTTATTGAAAAAGATTTATATTATGCATCGACGGAACAAATTAAAAAAAAATTAACAACCAAAGTGAATGGGTTTAGAAATGTAGTTATTATTGGTCATAATCCCATTTTGAATTCATTAATTTATCAACTTACAACTACGGGACATAATAAGTTACCTGCCAATTTAGTTACTTGTGGTGTTGTTATTATAGAGTATCCTGAAAATACTTTTAAAATACCTTATTTTTCAAACGGGCAAGTAATAGATTATTTTTTTCCTAGAATGTTTGCATAAGAAATAAAAAAACTTGATTTGTCATAAAACTTTAACAATACTGTAACATATTTGTAACAATTGCTGTTGATGTTCATGATTCTTAGGATTATTTTATCAATTTTTTTAATGATTAATTTCAGTTCTGTACCGTTAGCAGCATTGCCAGCTAAAGAGAATTTAAGCAAATACAAAATTAATTTTGTTCAAAATGTAGAAGTAGCTAAAAAGAGGTTTCAATTAAAAGATTACCAGGGTGTTATAAATATACTTTCTATTAATATTAAAAATAAAGATATACCTAATAGTTACCTTGTAGAGAGCTTAATTAATAGAGCTAATACTTATTTCTTTATTAACGATTTTAAGAATGCAAAGGCTGATTATTTAAATTGCTTGAACATCGATATATGTCAAAGAGGAGATGTAAATCTTAATTTAGGAAAATTAGAGTTGAGGCTGGGTAATAATGAAAATGCAGCCTCCTACTTTAAAAATGCTATTTTATTATCAAAAAATAACATTAGAGTACTTTCTGAAGCACTTACTTTCTTTAAAAACCCTTAATTCATAATTTTGAAACAAAACTCTAAATAATTTGAAAAAATTAAATAAAAAATTTACTTATTATATGCTTAGGGTTATCAGACTTACTAAATTGCCAAATATTTGCCACAGTCATTGGCACTAAATTTAACCCTAAAGCTAGCAACGGTGATACAAAAAATGTCATGATGGTTATAGCCGTAGTTGGAAGACCAATACCTATAATTCCTTTTACAATGCCAGCAATTAAAAAGGTAAAGGCAACTATAATGGCAATTTCATTTGGGTTATTTGTTATGTCCAATGCTACCATTTTCTGATTTCTGTAAGCGTCTATGATATCATGCTCAAAATGATTAGCCTAATCTCAATATTATAACGCCTACAAACAATCCAAGTATTAGGAGATACTTAGTAAAATTAAGCTTTTCCTTTAAGAAAAAGAAACCAAGTAAGATTGGGAATAGAGGCCGTTTAGTGATATTGAGTTTAATATTTTTGTAATCAATAACTGTATACTGGATTTTATGGTAGTTAATTTAACATATGAATTACAAAAAGATAATCAAATTACATGGATACCATTAAAAGATATTTATTTTAACGAATTTCATTTTTATCAAAATTTTGGAAAATTAGGATTATGTGCTTGTCCTGGCACATTGTTAGATTCTAACAACCAAATTATTGGAATTGAGAACACACTAAACATTTTTAAAAATCACCAAATTGACATTATTGTGTCTCTTTTAGAAACATCAGAACTAAAATTAATTGGGTGCGACAATTTAACAAAAGAAATTAAATTAAATAACTTCGTTTGGTTTCACTTTCCGATAGCTGACTTTGATATACCTACTAAAAACTCACTTTTGGAGTTAAATTTACTACTCTCGGATCTATACAAGTTTTTAAGAAAAGAAAAAAATATTATCATACATTGCAAGGCAGGGTTAGGTAGAACCGGGACAATAGCATCACTATTATTAACTAAACTAGGTGTATCCCCAAAAAATGCTGTCCAATATATTAGAAAATATCGACCAGGCTCAATTGATACAAATGAACAAAAAAACTTTGTATTAAACTGGAAAACTTAAAAAAAGTGATTCTCTAATTTTAAAAAATAGAACTTTTTTTGTGTGATACTTGATATGGAATTAATATATTCAGTATTTTTTTATCTTCATTAAGTTTCTGATATTTATAACTAAATTTAGATTTAATAATTTTGAAATAAGAATTAAACAAAACTGAAACACTTTCAAATCATAAGGACCCAATCATGGAGTAACCTTATGCTTAAAATTAATAATATCTGTAAATATTTTGATCAAGTTCAAGCTGTCAATAATGTAACAATTAATGTTGAAAAATCTTCGATGATAGGGATTATTGGAAGATCAGGTGCAGGCAAATCTACATTATTAAGAACAATAAATAGACTGACTGATGCTACCTCAGGCGAAATTCTTTTTCAAAATCAAAATATATTAGATTTGAAGAAAAAAGATAAACTCGAATGGCAAAAAAATTGTGCCATGATATTCCAACAATTTAATCTTGTTCCTAGATTGGACGTCCTTACTAACGTGATGTTAGGGAAATTAAATGAGATGTCCACTGTGCGTGCTAGTTTGAAATTGTTCACATCTGAAGAAAGACGTACCGCACTAAATTTATTAGATAAATTTGGCATGATGCAGACTGCTCTTCAAAGAGCTGAAACACTCTCTGGTGGTCAGCAACAGAGAGTTGCCATATGCAGGGCTATGATGCAAGATCCTAAATTAATCCTTGCAGATGAACCAATAGCTTCGTTGGATCCTCTAAATGCCAGACTTGTTATGGAATCACTAAGAAAAATTCACGACGAACAAAAAATCACAGTGATTTGTAACCTCCACACATTAGATACTGCAAAGCAATACTGTGATCGTATTATTGGTATGCAGAACGGAGAAATAGTGTTTGATGATCTACCATCAAAACTAACAAATCAAAAGGCTAGAGAAATTTATGGTGCGGAAGCTGACGAAGCTTTTGAAGGTACTATGACATCAGTTTCATTAGAGAGTGCAGATGTTAAGAAATCTGCATGAACTTATGAAAATAAGAAGACCAAACTTAAATCAACGGAGAAATATAAATGTTAAAAAAATTATATAGTTTTATAGCTGTAGTGACCGCTTTTTTAATGGTTTCTGCAGCTAATGCAGATAAAAAATATGATGGACCAAAAATGGACCTCAGTAAATTTCAGCCTGAGTTCAGAATTGGTTTTCTTGGAGATGAAGCATCACAAGATATCATCGCAAGAAATGGATGTCTAAAAGATTATGTTGAAAAAGCATATAATGTACCAGCTAAATTGTTTACATTCAAAGATTATGCTGGAACCATGGAATCAATGCTTGGTGGCAACCTTGATTACACATGGTTTGGTTCTTCTGGCTATGCTGGAATTTATCTACAAGATCCAAATGCTGTTGTGCCAATTTTAACTAGAATGCAACCTACTGGCGATACTGGATATTATTCAATAATGGTAGCTAGGAAGGATTCAGGTATTAAATCTCTAGATGATCTTAAAGGAAAAAAATTAGGTTTTGCTGATCCTAACTCTACTTCTGGATATCTAATCCCATCTATTGAATTACCAGAATTATATAACGTTAATATTGATACTTACTTCTCGAAGACACAGTTTTCTGGCGGACACGAAAACAATGTATTAGCTGTTTTAAATGGTGACGTTGATGCTGGTGTTACATGGGTATCTGGTGTTGGTAAATGGGAAGAAGGATACTCATCTGGTAATTTAAGAAAAATGGTTGATAAAGGTATCTTAAATATGGACGACCTTGTTCAGGTTTGGTCATCAAAGTTAATTCCTAATGGCCCAATTGTAATGCCAAAAAAATTACCACAAGAAGCTAGAGATGTTATGGTTGGAATGAAGCAATGGATACACAAAAATGATCCAAAATGCAGTGAAGATGTTGCAAATGGTATTGTAAAAGCTTGGGTTCCAGTTGATCATAGTTTCTATGAAGTAATTGTAAAAGCTAGAAAAGCAAAATTAGAAGCTAAAAAGAAACAAGGCTAATAATTTAATATTTAAACGAAAGACAGAAAAACTGTCTTTCGTTTTTTTTATAACAAAAATTTTATACTTTAGAGTAACTTAAACATGAATTCAGACATCGCATTAGGCTTTGATACCATAGAAAAAAATTTGAAAGCTATGGCTTTTAAAAGACTAATTTATTCTTTAATCAGCATTTTGGCCGTCATTTTTCTCCTATCAAGCGGTCTTACAATTGCAGAAAGTAATAATGCTGGTAGTTTTGAAAGAGGAATAAGTAAATTTTTCGATTACCCTGTTGATCTTTTCAAAGAAGCATTTGTGTCTGGTTGGAGATGGTATGCATACGTATTCAAATATCTTCCCGATTTAATATCAACAATAAACATGGCTTTTTTTTCAACACTATTCGGCGCAATTTTTGCTCTTCTCTTGAGCCTGTTTGCAAGTAAAAATTTAATTAAAAACCAATATATAGTTACTTTCTCTAGAAGAGCCATGGACATTTTGAGATCATTTCCTGAGCTGGTTATTGCTATGATATTTTTGTATCTGATGGGAAAATCAGAATTACCTGCAGTTATTGCAATAGTAATTCATACTGCTGGAGCTCTAGGAAAATTATTCTCTGAAGCTATTGAAAATGCTGATAAAAAACCAATTGAAGGTTTACAATCTTGTGGAGCAAGTTGGTGGCAACGAGTTAGATTTGCAGTTATTCCTCAAGTAATACCTTTATTTATCTCATACACCCTTCTGAGATTAGAAATTAATGTAAGAGCGTCAACCATCCTTGGTTTTGTAGGTGCTGGAGGTATTGGAGAAGCATTGTCTGCTGTAATTCAGTTTAGATATGGAGACGAAATTATAGCTATTATGTTTTTATTAGTTATCACTATAATTTCCTTAGATTATTTCTCCAGATTTCTTAGGGGTAGATTAATTGGAGACAATAAGTAATGGAGCAAGTATTAAATCAAAATGTTATTGATGCAGTTGATCTAAAACATAAAAAACATATTAGAATTCTTATTATAACTGGATTTGTGTTTCTGGTTTATTTAATTGGGTCAATATTACACTTTGATCTACCTAACTTAGCTAAAAAGTGGAATAAAGATCGAGCGTCTATGTTTATATTAGATATATATGCTCACAAAGACCATATAAAAATGAATTGGAAAGAGCCCGAAAAGATCGATGTACGATTTGAAGGTGGATATAGAGAGGTTTATAAACAAGATCCATCATGGTTGATCAGAGACAATCAAAAAAAATCTACAACTGTTAATTTTGAAAATGGTGGAAAATTTGTTTTTTTTCCTGACAGGGTTGAAATGAGAAATTTTCCTAATATCAATGAACCATTCATTTTTAAGCTTAATAAAAATGGTAAACCTTATGTTGATGGGTATGTTGGAAAAGAAAGTATGTTGCCAAGTTGGATGCGTGCAACAGAAAACAAGGTTGAAGTGAGGCCTTCTTTATATGAAAGGCTTCAGGTATATGGATCAAAAGTTGAAGTTCATAGATACGAGTTAGGATGGAAATATTTTTGGTTTGATTTCGATAGCCCTCTTGTCGGAAAGGGGTTTTTTGACGCTATATCACTTATGTTTAATGAAGACAGAGTGGATCCAAAAATTTCAAATTTTAATCTTGTTGTAAATGAATTTTTAGAAAATGAAATTTGGCACCACAACACCGTTTTATTTGCCATGGTTGAAACATTATTAATGGCCATTCTTGGAACATTAATTGCCTCAATAGTTGGTCTTCCACTAGCTTTTCTTGCTGCTTACAATGTTACTCCACTTTCCTCAATAAGGTTTTTTCTGAGAAGACTCTTCGACATGCTTCGCGGAATAGATATGTTAATTTGGAGTTTAATATTCCTTAGAGCTTTCGGTCCTGGACTTTTTACCGGAATTTTTGCAATCGCATTTACAGACACAGGCACTCTTGGTAAATTAATGTCTGAAGCTATAGAAAATACTGATAAAAAAGATAAAGAAGGTATCCAGTCAACTGGTGCAAATAAAGTTCTTCAACATAGATTTGGTATCATTCCACAAATACTACCAATTTTCATTTCACAAAGTTTATATTACCTAGAGTCCAACACAAGAGCTGCCGTAATTATTGGGGCAATGGGTGCTGGAGGTATAGGCTTACATTTCCTTGGGGCATTAATGACTGGAAATGATTTTGAAAACGTTGCTTACATGGCAATTTTAGTTTTAGTTGCTGTAATGTGCATTGATACTATGTCAGCTAAATTAAGAAGATTATTAATTGGTATAGAGGATAAAAAATAAAGGAGTTACTATGAATAGATATATTTTAATAATAGTTTTTTTAATTTACCCGTTACTTGTTCAAGCTCAAAGTAAAGATACCAAAAATATAAGCAATGAAGTGTCTTCTCAGGAAGCTGGAACATTAGTTAATACAGAAGAAATTTTTCAAAAGCTTATTGATAAGTGTGATGATGTTAATCTTCTTATGTTAAGGGCGAGAATAAGATTAGAATTACCTAGAATAGATAAATCAGATGCCGAGAAAGTTGAAAAGATGATGCTAGAAGGTTTTGAAATTTGCTCGAAGAACAACCCTGAAGAAGCTAAAGTAAAATTAACAGAAGCATATGATATTGCCAAAAAGGCTGCATCTGAGAGATTTGGTCAGACTGGTACAGGTGGATTAGAAACTGTTAAAAAAGAAGTTGAAACCATAAAAGATAAAGATTCTTCTAATGGCACAAAAGATAAGCCATGGTGGAAATTTTGGTAGTTAAAATTTAATTTTTTGTTCAAATATTTGTTAAAAAAATGAAAAATAATTTCTTAATATTCTCCTAAAAAAGGAGATCTAAATTGAAATTAAAACCTTTTGATCGTCCAGGTACCTTTTATAAAGGAAATTTGCATGGGCATAGCGATCATTCAGACGGACTACTAAAACCAAAGGCTGTTATTGATTATTACAGATCATTTAATTACGATTTTACCTGTCTTTCGGATCATTTGTGGCATGATAAAAAATTTGCAGCCCAAACTGTTTTAGATGTCTCTACATTAAACTATAAAGATTTTGTTGTATTACCAAGTGCTGAGATTCACGCTAAAGGTAAGAAATATGATAGCGCTGGTTTGTGGCATCTTGTAGCTAATGGCTTGCCAATAAATTTTAAAATGGCCTCTGAGGTTGAAACAGTAAATGAACTTTTAGATAGAACTCTAAAAACTGGTGCATTTGTAACAATAGCTCACCCTGAGTGGTACTCCTTAACATCTGACGAAGCTATTTTACTTCGTAAAGCTCACGCTGTAGAAATTTATAATCATGCATCAACTATAAGCGCAAACAGAGGTAGCGGGATAGCTACTGCTGATTTTTTACTAAATGAAAATATTAGAATCCTGCTTACAGCAGCAGATGATTCTCACTTTCACAAAGAAGATACTTTTGGAGGTTGGGTTTTTGTAAAAGCTGAAAATTTGACTATTGACAATATTTTAAATGCCCTCAAAAAAGGTCATTACTACTCCTCAACTGGTCTAGCAATATACAATATCGAAGTGGTTGATAATGAAATTAAAGTAGAATGTAGTTGTGCATCACATATAATTATTTCAGGCTCATCACATTCTGCTCTGTCTAAAAGTGGGTACAATATCACGAAGGCAAGTTTTGACTTAAATAAGCTAGATTCAGATTTTTTTAGGGTGACCATCTTTAATGAGTATGGAAAATATGCTTGGTCTAATCCTTATTGGTTAGATGAAATTTTACAAAGCTAGAGATTAAAATGAAAAAACTTGATAAGTTTAAACCTTTAATTCACTCAGATTGTCAAATTGTAGACAGTAATTTTGGTTCATTTGTTGAAATAGGCGAACGCTCTATTATTTCAAATTCTAATTTCGGTGATTATTCTTATTGTACAAGATTTTGTGATATAGCCAATACGGATATAAAAAAATTCTCTAATATCGCAAGCTCTGTAAGAATAGGTCCGACAGATCATCCAATGGAAAAAACAAGCCTTCATCATTTTTTATATAGATCAAATGACTATTGGGAAGACAAAGAACATGACAAAAATTTTTTTAAAAATAGATATTCTAGAAAAACTATTATTGGTAATGACACGTGGATAGGACATGCTGCTATTGTTAAACCTGATATTATAGTTGGGGATGGTGCCATAATTGGAGCTGGTTCTGTTGTTACCAAAGATGTAGAAAGTTATACTATTGTAGCAGGAAACCCCGCTAAAATTATTAGAAGAAGGTTTTCAGAAAAAATTGCAACTCAATTGTCTGAAATTCAGTGGTGGAACTGGTCTCATGAGGAAATAGGATCTTCCTTAGACGATTTTAGAAATTTAAATGTTCAGGATTTTATAGCAAAATATAAATAGATTAGAATACAGCATTAGATGACCTAATAAACATGTCAGCAACACTTTTACATATATTTGCAATCTCTCCATTACATATGGTTGCTTCAATCTCTCTAGTTTTTGGGTTTATAATTACTAGATCTGCGTGATTGTTAACTTTAATAGCTCCTCTTTTATCAATGTTTATGGCCTTAGCAGGGTTTTCAGAAATTAATGCCCATGCATTTTCAATAGAGCAAATCTTTTGATCCAATAAATACCAAATTGACTGAAGTAGTGAAGGATAATAATAATCTGATACTAGAATATTACAGTATCCTAGTTTTAATAATTCTAAGGTAGATACATTTCCATTATGTGAACCACCTCTTACTAAATTAGGTGCGCCCATAATTACATTTTCATTTTTAGAGTGTGCTTCTTTAGCAGCTGCTATAGTTGTTGGAAATTCACAAATTTTAGCACCAAAACTTCTAAACCATTTTCTATCTTCAATACTTTCATCATCATGTGAACCAAATTTAATATTTTTTGATTTCAGAAAATCACTTAATATTTTTAAGCTGTTATTTACTTCATTTTCTTTTGATACTCGATAATTTACTATGTTTTCTAGTTCACTTTTTTCCATAGACATTTTATTAGCCCATGTTGCAAATGCTGATGGTTTATTTTGAATTTTGTCTATTGCATCAGGTATATGATTGTTGAACACCACATAATTGAGCTCGTGTTCTGTGATTAAATCAATAAGCTCATGAACTTTCTCTACAAGATGAGTTTCGTATCTTATCTGAACATCGATATTAGTTAACATAGAAGATTTGTATTTATTAAGATTATCTAAAAATATTTTAGCGTACTCAGGACTTCTTATTCTACCTTCCCAACTATAGCTACATGCTAAGTAAGCTTTTGTAATACCATTTATAGAAAGTTCCTTGTCAACAATTTTGAAGGTATCATTTATATCAAAACTTACACCTGGTCTTGGAAAGAATTGCCTTTCAAAACCATCTCCATGCAAGTCAATTATTCCAGGTAATACCCAAAAACCTGACAAATCTATAATTGGATAGTTTTTTTCGAGACATTGATCAGTATTATTAATTTCAATTGAAGAAATAAATTTATCTTCAATTGTTATAATTCCAGATTGCATTTTATTACCATGCAAAAATTTAGATCCCTGTAAAATATACCCCGAAAAGCTATTTGAATGAATTTGATTCATATATTATGCTTAACTTGATTTTATTAATTTTATATTACAAATATCAAAAATTTAATCTTCTAATGTTAATTGAATTCTCTCGCCAACAAACCATGTATGGCTGAATTCTATTGGATTACCATTTAAATCTTGATTCACATATACTGTTTTAAGAAGTGGGCTGTTTATTTTACAATTTAGTAAATTTGCTTGAATACTATCAGCTACCTCTGCAATTATGTAAGTATTTGCCCTAACAAAATCATTTATGCCCAATAACTTTAGTGTGTGTGTGACAGATAATTCTTTTTTAAATATTTCAAGAAAATTGGGAAATCTTTCATTTGAAATTATTCTTTGGGTTATAATCGTCGGAATATTATTAATCTTACCAACTGTTTCTATTAGAATAACCTCATCTTTTGAATCTAGTTTTAAATTATCAGCCTCTATTTTTGTTGCTTTTCTGATCTCTGATCTAATAATTGTTGTTTTAGGAATATTGTTTTCATTAGTAATGTTCTGTGAAAACCTTACTCTTTTTCCAATTTTATATTTTAACTTTGAATATTGAACGATTACACCAGATCCTCTTTTAGAAAATAAAATTCCTTCATTTTTTAATACACTCAAAGCCCTTCTTACTGTGTGCCTATTTACCCCAAATCTTTTTGAAAGATGATTTTCAGAAGGTAGTTTATCACCTGAATTATATACCTTTTCAGCCACATCTTTTTTTAAAGCTTCATAAATTTGTAAATAAATGGGTTTAGAAATCATGTAATAAAAATTTAATAAAAATATAATTGTTTAATTAGTGTTTTGTAATTATAAGTTGTATAGTTGTATAGTAAAGAAGTAATTTAAATGATTGAAAAAAGAAAATTTTGGATGAGTTTATTAGCAACATCTAACAAAAATGATCTATTAAATCTCTGGAAACAAAAAAAAATAAAAATTTCTTATGAATGGCTAAGACAGCCTGAGATTGGCAGTATAATGACCCAAGGGAAAATGGGGGTTACTGGTGATAAATTTAATATTGGTGAAGTCACAATAACTAGATGCTCCTTAAAATTAGATTGTGGAACAATTGGTCATAGTTATGTTCAAGGAAGAAGTAAGAAAAAAGCTGAAATTAGCGCTATATGTGATGCTCTTTTACAGACTAAAATGTTCAAGGAAGTTAATGAAAATATCATAATTCCCCTAGAAAAAATTAAAAAAGATAAAAGAGATAAAATTCTATCAAAAGCTGAAGCTACTAAGGTTGATTTTTTTACTCTTGTAAGAGGAGAAAGCGATTAATGGAAAATTATCCTTTTTCTGAAAATTCTATAAATAGCTCTATTGCTTTTAGATCATTGGTAAATGCAACATCATATCCAGGTAGATATTTTCAGATAAATAAACTTAACAAACCAAGTTTATTATCAAATGCGGCAGCAACAATATTAATTACATTATGTGATAATGAAAGTAATGTTTACCTCTCAAAAGAATATAATACTGAAGAAGTAAGGAATTGGTTAATTTTTAATACTGGTGCTATTGTTAGTAATAAAAAGAATGCTGATTTTGTAATTGGTACATGGGAATCTTTATTGCCATTAAATGAATTCAAAATAGGAGCACCTGAGTATCCAGAGAGATCAGCAACTTTAATAGTTGAAGAAACAAAATATAAAAAAGTAAAATGTAGCATTGATGGTCCAGGAATAAAAAATAAATTACATATTGATTTACCTAATCCTGAACTATTTATCGAAAATAATAATCTTTATCCTTTAGGTTTAGATTTCTATTTCACTAATGACTTAGAAATATTGTCAATTCCTCGTTCAACAAAAATCAATATCATAAATACGGAGTATTAGATGTATGTAGCTGTTAAAGGCGGAGAAGTAGCAATTGATAATGCACATTCTTGGATGTCAGAAATAAGAAGAGGTGACACATCCATTCCAAATATTTCCTTAGAACAAATATCAGAACAACTCACACTTGGCGTTGATAGAATAATGTCTGAGGGTTCTCTATATGATAAAGACCTTGCTGCATTAGCTATCAAACAGTCTAGAGGTGATTTAATAGAAGCCATATTTTTGTTAAGAGCTTACAGAACCACTCTTACAAGATTTAGTTACAGCAAACCAGTTAATACAGCAAATATGACATGCCTTAGAAGGATTTCAGCAACTTTTAAAGATATACCAGGTGGGCAAAAATTAGGTCCTACTTTTGATTACACGCATAGGCTTCTGGACTTTAAATTATTAGCTGAAAATGAAACACCCATTAGTCCAACAAAAAAATATAATGACAAAATAATGCCTCACGTTTTAAGTTTTTTAAATCAAGAAGACTTAATGCAAAACGAAAAAGATAACAATCTTGATCCTATCGATATAACACGAGAACCTATTAGCTATCCAACATCTCGCTCGGCGAGGTTACAAGCGTTATCAAGAGGAGATGAGGGTTTTTTACTTGGTTTAGCATATTCTACTCAAAGAGGATATGCAAGAAATCATGCATTTGTAGGAGAACTAAGAATTGGCATAGTTGAAATTGAGCTTGATATTCCAGAATTAGGTTTTGAGATTAATGTTGCTGAGATCATTTTAACTGAATGTGAAACTGTAAATCAATTTCAAGGATCTAAAATTGAGCCTCCACAATTTACAAGAGGTTATGGTCTAGTATTTGGTCAATCTGAAAGAAAAGCTCTAGCGATGGCCCTAATTGATAGAGCATTAAGATGGAAAGAATTAGGTGAAGATTTCTCTGGCGTACCAGCACAAGATGAAGAATTTGTTATTTCACATTGTGACAACATACAGGCAACTGGTTTTCTAGAGCACATAAAACTACCACATTATGTTGATTTTCAATCTGAACTTGAACTCATCAGAAAAATTAGGGCTGATGCTAAAGTTAATATGAAAAGGTAATCAAATGAACGAAATGAGTAAAAGAGACAATTTAGATATTCAAATTTATAATTTTGCTTATTTAGATGAAAACACAAAAAGAATGATAAGACGAGCTCTTCTGAAAGCATTATGTATACCTGGCTATCAAGTTCCGTTTTCTTCAAGAGAGATGCCAATGCCATATGGTTGGGGTACTGGTGGGATTCAAGTAACATCTGCATGTTTAATACCCGATGACGTGTTAAAGGTAATAGATCAAGGAGCCGACGATACAACAAATGCTGTGTCAATAAGAAAATTTTTTCAAAAAACTGCAAATGTAGCTGTAACTGAAAAAACCTCAGATGCATCTATTATACAGACTAGACATAGAATTCCTGAAACAAAATTAAAAGAAAAACAAATATTAGTATATCAAGTACCAATTCCAGAACCTCTTAGATTCTTAGAACCAAGAGAAACAGAAACCAGAAAAATGCATGCTCTCTCTGAATACGGATTAATGTATGTAAAACTTTATGAAGATATTGCAAAACATGGTCATATTGAGACAGCATATGCGTATCCAGTAAAGACAAATGGAAGTTATGTTACTGATCCTTCTCCTATTCCAAAATTTGATAATCCCAAAATGAATAATAATCCAGCCATTCAACTTTTCGGTGCTGGAAGAGAGCAAAGAATTTATGCTATTCCACCTTATACAAATGTTAAAAGTCTTGATTTTGAAGACTACCCTTTTGAACCTATGAAAGCTAATTTCAAATGTTCAATATGTGGGTCCAGTGATAGTTATTTGGATGAAATTATTGTTTCAGATGATGGTAAACGATCATACATATGTTCGGATACGGACTATTGCCAAGAACAAACCAGATTAAATTCAAAAAAAGAAGATCAATTATGAATCAAGATTACTTATTTAAAGCCTCTAATATCTCTAAATACTATGGACAAAATATAGGGTGTAAAAATGTCTCTTTAGATATTAATTCGGGTGAAGTTCTTGGAATCGTTGGCGAGTCTGGTTCTGGAAAATCTACATTATTAAACTGTATTTATGGAAATTTAGAAGTTGATGAAGGAGATATTTTCTTAAATGACAAATCAAAAACAATCCTCAATTTTACAAAAATTTCGGAACCAAAACTTCGTTTAATTCAAAGATCTGATCTAGCATTTGTACACCAAAACCCTCGTGATGGTCTCAGGATGAATATAAGCGCAGGAGGAAATATTGGAGAAAGACTAATGGCAATTGGCCATAGAAATTATGGAGAAATTAGAGAGATTGCTTTGAATTGGCTAGAAAAAGTTGAGATTGATGTTAGTAGAATTGATGATAAACCGAGTACTTTTTCTGGAGGAATGCAACAAAGACTTCAAATTGCAAGAAATCTTGTAACTAGACCAAGATTGATTTTTATGGATGAGCCTACCGGAGGTTTGGATGTATCTGTACAAGCTAAAATTTTGGATTTATTAAGAAACCTTGTAAGAGAGCTTGGCATTGCTGCAGTAATAGTTACACACGATCTTGCAGTAGTTAGGCTTTTAGCTGATCGTATAATTGTAATGCAAAATGGAAATGTAATAGAAGCTGGTTTGTGTGATCAGGTTTTAGATGATCCACAGCATAAATATTCGCAATTATTAGTTAGTTCGGTATTACAGGTGTAAAATGATACAAATTAAAAATTTAAACAAATCATTCCAACTTTATAATCAAAACGATACAAACATAAATGTGTTTAAAAATATAAGCTTCAGAGTTAATAAGGGTGAGGTTGTTGCACTTACTGGTAACTCTGGCACAGGTAAATCTACTTTATTAAAATTAATTTACGGAAGTTATGTAATAAGTAAAGGTGATGTTCTTATTTCAGATATTAATATTAGAAAATCATCACCTAGAGATATTTTAAAACTAAGAAAGAATAAATTGGGGTATGTTAGTCAATTTTTGAGAGTTGTACCTAGAGTGCCAACAATAGATGTAGTAATAGAACCCTTGCTTGAGATTGGATGTGAAAAAAAAATTGCATTAAAAAAAGCCCAAGAAATATTAGAAAGACTTAATATTCCAAAAAATTTGTGGAACTTATCTCCTTTAACTTTTTCAGGAGGTGAACAACAAAGAGTAAATATTGCTAGGGGTTTTATTCATAATTATCCTTATTTACTTTTAGATGAACCAACTGCAAGTTTGGACCAAAATAATAAAAATGTTGTATTAGATTTAATAGAAAAAGCTAAACTAAATGGTTCAGCTATAATAGGAATATTTCATGATGAAGCAGCTAGAAACAAAGTTGCTACCAGAGAAGTCAATTTAGAAAATTTATGAGTTAATGAAAAAAACTAATGGCAATTTATTTGTAATTGTAGGGGCTTCCGGGGTTGGTAAAGATACCTTATTAAATGAAATAAAACGTAAGCTCATTCATTTTCACTTTGTGAGAAGATATATTACTAGAAATCTTGATAAAACCAATGAAGACCATATTCCTATATCAAGTTCTGATTTTCAAAAAAAGGCTAAAGATGGTTTTTTTGCAATAACATGGAAAGCTCATTGCTTATCGTACGGCATTCCAAAATCTATTGAGGATGAATTAAAAAAGGGTGTAAATGTAATTTTTAATGGGTCGAGACTTGCTTTGGGGCAAATTAAGGAAAATTACCCTGACGCAAAGATTATTTGCATTACTGCTTCCCAAAAAACTATTGAAAGCCGCCTTATATTAAGAAACAGAGAAAATAAGGCTGATATTAAAAAAAGACTTAATAGAGAAGTTATAAAATTACCTTCAGATACAATCTATGTTAAAAATGAAAGTGACTTAGAAACTGGCGTAAAAAAATTAATTAATGCGTTAGATTATTAAAATAAAATTTTTTAATAAAATAAAATTTTTCATCACTCTTTTGTCCAAAAATACAAATATTGTTAAAAATAATTTTATTTAAATTAACTTGTTTTAAAATATTTTGAAGAGATTTAAACACATCATCAATTTCTACATTATTTAGTTTACTTGTAAGAGTTAAATGAAATTTGAATTCATTAAATACATATGGATAGCCCCACTTAAAGAGCAATTGTTTTTGATTTGAGGTTAATTTGTGTGGTTTGCGTTTTTTTATTTCACTTTCAGAAAGCTCATCTCTTAAATAATCTAATTCCTTTACAAACTTATTGGATACGGCATTTACTTTGAGGTTGTTAGTGGGAATTAATCCTATGAAATTACCCAGCTTTTTTATAATTAGTTGATCTAAATAAAAACTATGTATTTGTTTTGATATTTCACCGACTTGATTTTCAAGATCATTGTAAGTAAACCCATCTTTTAATCTAAATGGTGCCTTAATTGTACCGTGAAACCCATATTGTTTTGGTGCAACAACAAATTTTGAAAATTTCTCGAAGTCAGGTAATTTCGAAAAATCTGACTTAGTTGTTTGAGAACCTTTGTAAGGGTCCCACCCTAACCAACATTTGCCAAATATATCAAGCTCAGAATTTTCTAACGGAGCATAATATATTGCATATCTTTCATAATTTTGTTCCATATACTTTATTTATATTAGATTTGTTTCAATTTAATTAATATATTTTAGCTTTTAAAAAAACTGTAATATTAGAGTCATAAATAAAGGTATTTGAGGAATTCATATTGGCCGATGTCATTTTAAATAACGTTAATATTGTAACTGAAGACGAAGTCTTTTTAGGAAATATTCAATTAAAAGATGGGTTAATTAAAACTATCAGTAAAGGAATAAGCTCTATACCTAGATCTATAGATTGTAATGAAGATTATTTAATTCCAGGCTTAGTTGAATTACACACAGATAATCTTGAAAGACATCTTAAACCAAGACCTGGTGTTAACTGGCCTATAAACAATGCTCTTACAGCTCATGATGGAGAATTAGCATCTGCAGGTATTACAACTGTATTCGATGCTTTAAGAGTAGGGTCTATTAATAGAGATGGTGTACATAGATATGACAAATATGCAAGACAAACAGCAACCTCTATTAACAACTTATCAAAAGATAATGTATTTAAGATTGATCATTTTATTCATCTAAGAGCCGAAATATGTTCAGAAAATTTAATTGACGAGTTAGAAGAATTTAACACTCAAGATAAGGTAAAAATCGTTAGTCTCATGGATCACACACCGGGCCAAAGACAGTTTCGTGATGTTTCACAGTTCAAACTTTATTTATCAGGAAAATTTGCTCTTTCAGAATCACAAATTGAAAAACACTTTTCATACTTAAAAGATCTTCAAAAAATGTATGGTAATAAACATAAGACTGAAACAATAAAATTTAGTAAAAAATTAAATGCAGTTTTAGCTAGTCATGATGATACTACAATTTCAGATGTGGAAGAAAGTTGTTCACAAGGTATAAATTTAGCTGAATTTCCAACTACTCTTGAAGCAGCAATTAAATGTCGGAGTAATAACATGAAAGTGATAATGGGGGCTCCAAATTTAGTAAGAGGAGGATCTCATTCAGGTAATGTTTCAGCTCAATCACTTATTGATGAAGATCTTCTCGATATTTTAAGTTCTGATTATGTTCCGTCATCCTTGATAATGGCATCAATAATGTGGGGTATAAAATCTAACAATTTACCCAAAAGTATCGCTTCAGTAACAACAAACCCTTGTAAGGCTACAGGCTTGAATGATAGGGGTATAATCAAAGAAGGTCTAAAAGCAGATTTGGTTAGATTAAGCATTAAGAATGATTTACCCATCATTAGAAAAGTATGGGCAAATGGTCGAGAAGTTGCTTAATTAAAGGATGAATCCAAAACATAAAAAATTAAATCTATCATTTTTAGATAAATACCTAACTCTATGGATATTTCTTGCAATGACTATAGGTGTAGTGATTGGTAATGTTTTTATTAATATGCCAAAATTTCATGATTCAACAACTTACAACAATGTAAATATTCCTATTGCAATAGGGCTTGTATTAATGATGTATCCACCCTTAGCAAAAGTTAAATATGAAAAAATAATTGAAGTATTTAAAGATAAGAAAGTCTTAGCTTTGTCTTTATTCCAAAATTGGATAATTGGGCCTGTATTAATGTTTTTTTTAGCTATTACTTTTCTTTCTGATAAGCCTGAATACATGACTGGTGTTATATTAATTGGTTTAGCAAGATGTATAGCAATGGTTCTTGTTTGGAATGATTTAGCTAGGGGGAGTTCAGAATATGTAGCAGGGTTAGTTGCCTTTAATTCAATTTTTCAAATTATTTTCTTCGCACCTTATGCATGGTTTTTTTTAAAATTTTTGCCTGAATTTTTTGGATATAGCGGTCAAATTATTGATATTTCAATATTATACGTCGCCAAAATAGTTCTAATTTATCTAGGTATTCCATTTTTAGCTGGTTTTGTTACAAGATCATTATTAGTCAAGAAATTTGGAGAGGAATGGTATAAAAAAAAATTTATACCTAGAATAAGTCCCATTACACTATTGGCGCTTTTGTTTACAATAATTATTATGTTTACTCTAAAAGGAAATGAAATTTTTAAGCTTCCTTATGATGTTATATTAATAGCAATTCCTCTCATTATATATTTTCTAATTATGTTTTTTATTAGTTTTGGTATGAGTAAATTTACGAGTATAGATTATCCAAAAGCTACTTCTTTATCATTCACAGCTGCTTCAAATAATTTTGAATTAGCTATTGCAGTTTCAATAGCTACTTTTGGACTTGCATCAAAAGAGGCTTTTGCAACTGTCGTTGGGCCACTTGTCGAAGTACCAATACTAATATTACTAGTTTCAATTGCTTTAAAATTTAAAGAAAAATATTTCAAAAATACTTAAAACTTCTAATTACACTCTAGCCTTATATTGACTGAATTTAAGTATTTATAAAAATTTAATGTAGACAAATTATGACCTTGTTTATTTAATGGTATATGCATTGACACATTGACTCCACCTTAAGATAAATAATACATATGCCATTCAAATAAAAAGTTTTGTTTTCTGAAAATTTTATTTTTAACTAAAAATATAAAAAGTTATTTAAACAAAAGTATAAAATTTAAATAAAACTAAAAAATAACAACCTTAGCAACCCATCATTGAACCCTGATTCATGTTCCATGGACTACGGTCAATGGGCAGACCACCCCCTGACCATTGACCATTATTCATTAGGAAAAGGGTGCAGTAACCCTAACCATGTTTGTATTTAAGATTGCATTCGTTGTGGGTAGGTTTGTGGGTAAGAAATATTTTAAATATAAAAATATAATAATATCAATATATTAAAAGTATATTATGGCGGAGGGAGGGGGATTCGAACCCCCGAAAGGGATTGCTCCCTTTAACGATTTAGCAAACCGGCGCCTTCAGCCACTCAGCCATCCCTCCGCAGACTCGTTTAATGTCTTGGATGTCCTACTTCACGCCGTATGCACGTTCGTAATACGCAAATATACCTCTAATTTCAAGTTTTTTTAATGCAATGTACAAAAATAAAAACGATTATGTTATGTATTATTTTTACCCAAAGGATGACTAATGGATTTAATAACAGGAATGAGAGTTTTTATTTCTATAGCTGATAATGGTTCTCTTGCAAAAGCTGGAAGAGAATTAGATTTATCACCTTCAGTAGTATCTAAAAACATATCAGCCTTAGAAGATAGATTGGGAGCAAGATTACTAAACAGGACTACAAGGTCAGTTTCACTTACTGAAGTTGGTTTTGCCTATCTTGATAGAGCAAGACGAATTGTTGGAGATGTTGATGAAGCGGAGGCTGCGGTCTCTAGTGCTACAAATGCTCCTCGTGGACATCTTAGGATAACAGCTCCTGCAACATTCTCATATAGACATGTCGCACCACATCTTCCTCTATTTTCTGAACGTTACCCAGACATAGAAATAGATATGATTATTTCTGATGAATATGTAGATTTAATAGAAAATAATATCGATTTAGCCATCAGAATTGCTGTAATGAAAGATTCTTCGCTGATTGCTAGAAAACTTGCCCAAAATCCAAGAACTTTGTTTGCATCTCCATCATATATCGAAAAACATGGTAAACCCAAACATCCAGACGAAATATTAAAGCATAATCTAATTACATTTAGACAAGGAAGCCCATACAATGACTGGCATTTTATGGTTGATGGGAAAATGAAGTTAATTCATGCGAAGGGCAAATTGCAATTAAATCATGGTGATGCAATTCTGAGATCAGCAATAAATGGTGGTGGTTTGGCAATGTTATCTAGATTTGTTGTTGGCAGACATTTGATTTCTGGGAGTTTGGTTTCTATTCTTGATGAATATGTGCAAGAGGATGTGCCTATTTATGCTGTTTATCCAAGTGGCAAACACCTCTCACCGAAGGTAAGAGCTTTTTTAGATTTTTTGATCGAAATTTATGGGCCTGTTCCTTATTGGGACGAAAAAGGAGATCATAATTCAGAGGCTGCTAAAAGAACAGTCATTTAGTTAAACGTTTTGACCTGCAACAAAACCACTTGACCAGGCCCATTGGAAATTATGCCCACCTAAATGTCCAGTAACGTCTAGCACTTCTCCAATAAAATATAATCCAGGATGTTTTTTGCACTCCATGGTAGAAGATGATATTTCATCAGTATCAATTCCACCTAATGTGACTTCTGCAGTCTTATAACCTTCTGTTCCGTTAGGTATTATAGTCCAATTATGAATGAAATCAGATATTTGAAATAGGGCATCATTAGATATTTCTCCAATTTTTTTATTTATTTGTAGTTTGTTACAAATAGCCAACGCTAATCTACTTGGAAGAAAATCTGATAAAATATTATTAATATTTTTTTTGGGCGATTTATTCCTTCTATCTCTTAAAATAATATCAATATGATGCTCTGGTAATAGGTTTATGCTGATTGATTTTCCTTCTTTCCAGTATGAAGAAATTTGTAATATTGATGGTCCGCTTATACCTCTATGAGTAAAAACCAAACCTTCTTCAAATTTTGTTTTATTAATACTTACTGATGCATTAATAGATACACCTGCAAGAGATTTACAAAATTCTAATATATCATCCTTAAAAGTAAGTGGTACAAGCGCAGGAGATAAATTTGTTACATTTAAATTAAATTGTTTTGCAATATTATAACCAAAATCAGTGGCGCCTATTTTAGGAATAGATAATCCACCCGAAGCAATAACTACAGATTTTGATACGAAATCACCAATATTTGTTTTAATAAAATACCCTTCATCATTTTTAGTAATTTTTTTTATAGATGTGTCTAGTTGGATTATAACCTGTTGTTTATTACACTCAGAAATTAACATATCAATGATATCTTTTGCTGAATTTTTGCAAAACAATTGTCCTAATTTTTTTTCATAAAATTCAATATCATATTTTTTAACCAAATTTATAAAATCATTTTGATTATACTTTACTAATGCAGATTTGAAGAAATGTCTGTTTGTTGAGATGAAATTGTTGTTATCACTATATAAGTTAGTAAAATTACATCTGCCTCCTCCAGAAATTCTGATTTTTTCAGCTATTTTTGAAGTGTGCTCTATTAAGAGTACATTTTTACCTCTTTTACCTGCTTCGATACTACACATCAAACCAGCAGCACCTGCTCCAATTACTATTACATCATATTCAACAAGCATGTTTTTTTACTCTATTTCAACTTGAAATTAATGTTTATTTTTGGGTTTTATAATTCAAATGCTTTACTTTATTGATATTGAAGACTAAAAGATCAGTCTAGTAATATTTTTTACAAAAAATTGAAAAAATATTTAAATTTTTCAATAAACAAACTCTTTAAACCCTGAAAGATAATAATGTTAGAAGCATCTAGAATTCCGGCACCCATTGTAAAAGCAATGAAAGATAGGGGATATGAAAAATTAACCCCTGTTCAAGAAGAAGTAAGTAAAGAGAGTTACTCAGGGCTAGATTTGCTGGTATCTGCTCAGACAGGTTCAGGTAAAACCATAGCTTTTGGTTTTGTGATTGTAGATAATCTTTTGGAAAATAGTAAATCATTTAAAATACCAAAATCTCCTGAAGCATTAATAATTGTTCCTACTAGGGAATTGGCTCTTCAAGTTAAAAATGAATTGAGTTGGCTTTTAGCTTCATCGGAAGCAAAAATTGTTTCATGTGTTGGTGGGATGGACATACGAACTGAAAGGAGAAATTTAGAAACAAAACCTAATATAGTGGTTGGGACCCCTGGAAGATTAAGAGATCATATTGAGAGAGATTATTTTAACGTATCAAATATCAAAACTGTTGTACTAGATGAGGCAGATGAAATGTTGGATATGGGCTTTAGGGAAGATCTAGAAGCAATTCTTGATACAACTCCTAAGGAAAGACAAACCTTAATGTTCTCTGCAACAGTTTCTAAGGGCATAGCTAACTTAGCAAAGCGTTATCAAAAAGAAGCTGTTAGAATTTCGGTTGGTAAATCTAATTCACAACACGTAGACATTGATTACAGGGCTTATAAAATCATTATGAGTGATCAAGAAAATGCTATCATTAATACACTTAGATATTATGAAGCAACGAATGCAATTATATTTTGTGCTACAAGAATTGCTGTAAACCATATGACTAGCAGATTAACAAACAGAGGAATTTCTGCCGTTGCTTTGTCAGGTGAATTAAGTCAAAATGAAAGAAATATGGCTCTACAGGCTATGAGAACTTCTAAGGCAAGGGTTTGTGTTGCTACTGACGTCGCTGCAAGAGGTTTAGATCTACCTAATCTTGATCTAGTCATCCATGCCGATATACCAAGAACTTCAGACACATTATTACATCGAAGTGGGCGTACTGGAAGAGCTGGTCGAAAGGGTGTTTGTGCTGTATTAGTGCCACAAAATCGATCAAGAATTGCTGAAAGACTTTTTGCACAAGCTAATATCAAACCAACTTGGGCTTTGCCTCCTTCAAGAGATGAGATACTTAAGGAAGATAGAAAAAGAATTGTTGAAAATAAAATTTTAGAGGACCCTATTACTGATGATGAAAGAGTTTTTGTTAATGAATTAACAAAAAAAAATAATATAGAACAACTAGCGGTTGCTTATTATAGGTTGATAGGTAAGAATTTATCTGCGCCAGAGGACTTACGAAATCCCTCAGATAAAGATAATACTGCATCATCAAAAAATGGCTTTAATGATAGCATTTGGTTTGAACTTTCTGTTGGCAAAGAAGATACAGCAGAACCAAGATGGCTAGTAGCTATGTTATGTAAAGCAGGTAATTTATCTAAAAGAGATATTGGTTCCATTAAAATCCAGCCTAAAGTAACTCTTATTGAAATTTCGGAAGAAAAATCAACTACTTTAAAAGCTCTGGCAAACGAGAAAAAACCTATAGAACGACATATTATGGTTAGGGTTCTTACAAAACCACCAGAGTTTTTTACTTCTAGCAATGAAAATCAAAATAGATTTAAAAAAGGACAGAAAAACTCTGGTTTTAAACCTGAACGAGAAGAAAATTCAAGAGATTTTAAAGGGAAACGTAAATCAGATAGGTGGAGAAATTCAGAAAAACGTAAAGTTAAGCAATCGTCTTTTGCAAATAATATAGATAATAATCAGGATAAATTTGAAGAAAATAATAATAAAGCACCAAAAACACTAAGTAGAAGAAAAAAACAAAAACTTGGCGTTGAAAATTCTTTTAAAGGTTCTCAAAAAAATAAGTCTAATACTAAAAAGAATTCAAATAAATTGTTTTCAAAAGAAAAAAAATCATAAACAAATTAAAGAAAAATTAGCCACTTTTTTTATTAATTATGTATATGCCCAAACATGTTAGAAATAACGAAATAAAGATTTGTTCATTAATAACATCGTCCATCATTAACCATCCAAACAAAACACCAGAGATTGGGGTTAAAAATGCAAAAGAACTTGTACTGCTGGCCGAATATTTTGACATTATCCATAACCAACCGATAAAACCCAAGCATATTATTACAATAACCTGAAAAGAAAAAATTAGAATTATTTGATTATTAATATCTCTTATAAAATCTTCTAACATCAATGAAATAGGTAGTAAAATAATTCCAGAAACAATTAGTTGATATAGAAGCTGAGTTTCGGGTGAAGACCTTGTTAAACGAGTTGTTTTTAGCATTATGGCTATTATTGCCCAACAAAAACTAGCAAGTAAAGAAAACAAATCACCATAAAACTGTTGTATATTATAATTTGTTACGGGTTGATAAATAGCGAAGATTAATCCTATTAAAGCTATTATTAGTCCAATAAACTTATTAAGTGTGAGAGTGTCATTTTTAATTAAAAAATGAGCTGCAACTGTAAGCCATACTGGCATCGTATAGAATATTAATGAAACTCTAGTAACGGTTGAATAATCAAGGGCAGTAAATAGTAAGATAAATTCGATTGCAAATAAAACGCCAGCTATTAACCCTGGCAAAAAACTGCCATCAAAAAAATCAATTTTTTTCTTTCTTATGTAACAATATATCAATATTGGAAAAATAGCTAATGTGGATCTTAGAGCTACTTGAAAGATGGGGTGCATACCCTCATTTACTAATTTCACTAAAACTTGATTAAGTCCTAGTAATATTGAAAAAATGATAAGAAAAAGGGCTGCAATTCCATCAATGGATTTATTAGTCATTTAGTTGCAAAGTTAGGAAAAATAACTCCCACCATTAACATGTATTGTTTGTCCTGTAATGAAATCTGAGTTTGGTCCACATAAGTTAGAGATCATTGTGGCAACTTCCTCTGGATATCCTTTTCTACCTACCGGAGGGTTTGAGTGAGATGGATGAACCAAGCTGCTCCCTGCAGAGGCACCTCTTACAGTGTCAATTAGCCCGGGAACGACAGTATTTATTGTAATGCCTGTTTCAGCATACTCCATTGCTAAAGCTCTAGTAAAACCAACAACAGCTAACTTAGATGTTATTACATGGGCTCTGCCAATTGCACTGATATGACCAGACAGTCCACCTAGGTTCACAATTCTTCCCCAACTATTCTTTTTCATTTCAGGTAGAGCAGCCTTGCAAGTATGGAATAATGAATCAAGATTTATAGACATTACAAATCTCCAATCATCAAAAGTCATATCTTCAAATTTATTAAACTCTCTTTGTGATGCATTGTTAACTAGAACAGATAATTTTCCTAATTTAGAGGCTTCAAAAACAAGTTCGTTAGATGTTTCGGGGTTGGTTAAGTCACCAATTACTCTATTTGTAAGTATGCCTGTTTGTTTAATGATTTTAATTGTTTCATCTGCGCCATCTTGGTCTGAATTTGCATGAACTAAAACATTGTAACCTAGTTTTGCTAGCCCCTCGCAGGTTGCTCTTCCTATGTTTTTGGCTGCCCCAGTTACAATTGCTACTTTATCTTTGTTATTGTTCATTTGATGAAATCCTTATTTAGTTTTAGCGATTAGATTTTAATATTATATTAAATAAATATAAAAATTTATTGAATCTATAAACTTGAATTATTTTTATTACTATTTAACATGTAAATCATTATAAATAAATGGATAAAGTTATGACAGAAATTGCCAAGGATTGGCGTAATGATATTTACGCAGTTTTTAAAGATTTAAATATTACAGTTGTTTCTCATGTTCCTGATGCAGGCCATACCCCTCTAATAAATTTATGTGAAAAAGACAATGAAATTGATGTAGTTACTTTAACGACTGAACAGGATGGGGTTGGTTTATCCTGTGGAGCATATGCTGGTGGCAAAAGAAGCGCATTATTGATGCAATCTAGTGGAGTTGGAAATTGTATTAATGCCCTTGCACTCCCTAATATATGTCGTGTTCCTTTTTTAACTTTAGTCTCTATGAGAGGTGAGTGGGGAGAGTTCGTTCCATGGCAAGTGCCAATGGGACTTGGGACACCAAAAGTTTTAGAAGCCATGGATATTAAAGTTTTCAGAGCAGATTATAAAGAAGAAGTAGGTTCTACAGTAGATGCGGCTGCTAGATTTGCATTTAACACCAATCGCTCAGCTGCTGTGTTATTATCTCAAAAAATGATTGGGGCAAAGCAATTTAAAAATGGGTAAAAATTATGATTGAAAGAAGACCTTTTGTTCAAAAAATATTAAATAACAGAAAAGATAATCTTAGAGTTGTTAGTGGTATTGGCACATCTACATGGGACCTAATGTCTGCGGGAGATAATGAAGGTAATTTTGGCTTCATTGGTGCTATGGGGCAGTCAATTCCTTTTGCATTAGGGCTTGCTAAGGCTAAACCTAATTATAGAATACTATTGTTTACAGGAGATGGTGACACATTAATGAGCCTTGGCTCAATTGCTACTATAGCAAATCATCCAGTCTCAAACCTTACCATTATTGTTTTAGATAATGAATCCTATGTAGAAACTGGAAGTCAGCCAACTGCTACTGCTGGAAAGACTGATTTAGAGTTAATTGCTAAGGGCTCAGGTATAAGTAATTCCTATACAGTTAAAAGCGAAAACGATTATCAAAAGATTATGACAACAGTATATGAAGAAGATGGTCCTTCGTTTATTGTTGTGAAGTGCCAAGCAAAAGCAACGCCACTAGTTTTTCCTCATTCTTTTGACGGATCTGTATCTATAAATAGATTTATGGGGTCGATGAAGTCGTAATGTCTTCAAATAAAATAATTAATGTTGGTATCATTGGTATTGGTACTATTGGTAAACGTCATCTTATGGCTATTGACCAAATAGATGAAATTAACCTCATGGGTGTTGTAGATGTAAGTCAATCAGCACAAGAGTTTTGTTTAAACAGAAATATCCCTATATTTAAAAATTTACAAGATTTGTTAGAAAGTAATAAAATAGATGGAGTTATTATTTCAACTCCGACTATATATCACTATGAAAATGCTATTTCTGCCTTAAAACTTGGTTTAGACGTTTTAATAGAAAAACCAATATCTGCAACTATTGACGAAGCGCAAAAAATCTCTAAAACAGCAATAGAATTTAAACGTAAAGTTTTAGTAGGGCATCAAAGAAGATTTTATCCCTTAGTGCTTAAAGCAAAGGAAATTATTAAAGAAAATGAATTAGGAAACATCATAGGTTTGTCTGGTGTTTGGGCATTAAGAAAGGATAAAGATTACTTTTTGCCAGATTGGAGGAAAAAAATAACGGCTGGCCCAGTTATTACCAATCTTATTCATGACATTGATTATTTAAGGTTCATTTTTGGTGATATTGAAGAAGTTTCTGCATTCTCCTCAAATATTATTAATAATTTTGAAAAAGAAGATGTGATTACTGCTAATTTAAAATTTAAAAGCGGTATATTAGGAAATTTCCTAATAACTGATTGTGGTACATCGCCCTGGTCATGGGAAACAGCTACTGGAGAAAATATTCATTTGCCAACTTTAGTGGAAAACAATTTAAGGGTAATTGGAACAGAAGGATCTCTAGAGTTTCCCAATCTTAAAATATGGAAATATATAAAGAACGGTTCGGATTGGAAGAATGAAATATATTCTCAAGATTTGTCATTTTCAAATATTGATCCGTATGTTGCTCAAATGAATCATTTTAAGGATATTATAAATAGAAAAATTGAACCAATTACAGGCTCAGAAGATGCAGAACTTACTTTAAAAGTTGCATTATCTATATTAGAGTCAGCCTTAAATAATAAGTCTATAAAAATTCAATGAAATTTAATAAGTTATAAATCAGGAGTGAAAGATGTTTGATCTAGGTTTGAAAAATAAAGTTGTGATTATAACTGGAGGTAGTGATGGTTTAGGATACGCGTCTGCTGAGCTATTAGCTTCAGAAGGTGCTAAGGTTGTGATTTGTGGCAGAAGAGAGGATTATTTAAAAGAAAAAGCTAAAATTATTTCTGAAAAAACTAAGAATGATGTTTTGGGTATCAAGGCTGATGTAAGTAGGGCAGAGGATTGTAAAAGTCTAGTCGAGCAGACTATATCTAAATTTAAAAAAGTGGATATTTTAGTAAATAATGCTGGCGCGTCTGCTGCAGCTTTGTTTGAAGATGTAACTGATAAAAATTGGGAAGACGATATCAATCTAAAGTTAATGTCTACAATTAGAATGTGTCGTCTCGTTATACCACATATGAAAGCAAGTTCAGGGGGGGTGATTATTAATGCAACAATTGGTGGAGGTAAAGCACCAAACGCAGGATCGCTTCCTACTACTGTGACACGGGCCGCTGGTATTAACCTGACTAAATCACTAGCTAATCAATATGCTAAGGATAATATTAGAGTTAATACTATTTGTATTGGTCTGATAAAAAGTGCTCAATGGGATCGTAGGTCTGGAAATGGAAGTGTAGAGGATCTTTACAATGAAATGTCTAAGAAAGTTCCTATGGGGAAGGTTGGAGAAGAAATTGATTATGCCAACTTAGTAGCTTTTTTATCATCTCACAGAAGTGCATATATAACTGGTACAGCTATAAATTTAGATGGTGGTTTATGTCCTGTTGTCTAGATTAAACTAATTTTTTTTAATTCTTGGTGGACTTACTTCAGCAATTTCGCAAGCGTAATCTAAAAGAGCACTAAAATCTTTTTTAGCAAATTTTCCTGACCTTGCTTGCGCATAAACTGCTTGAACTGAAGACCCAACTGGTAAGCCAACTCTAAAGCTGTTAGCTGTTTCTATAGCCAGCCCCATATCTTTATGAGCAAGGTCTATGGTAAATCCAGGCTCAATATCATTTTGAAGAACCTTTGACATAAAGTTTATATGAAATTGTCCATTATTTGCTGTTGTTCCAGCATTAACTTCTTTAAATGTATTAAGATCTAATCCAATTTTTTTAGCTAGTGTTAAAGCTTCTGCTGTAATTTGTGCAATACTTAGGATTTGAAAATTATTTACAACTTTTGCTCTTATACCTGACCCTACTTTTCCACATCTTATTATTGTTGTTCCCATAGCATTTAACAAAGGTTCAATCTTTTTAAAAGCTTCCTCATTATCGCAGCCAACCATAAAAAGAGAATCTCCAGATATTGCATGGCTTACTAATCTACCAACCGGAGCATCAATAAATTCTATATTTTTTTGTTTGCACAAATTATAGACTTCATCTGTACCGGTAGGAGCTATAGTACTCATATCGAGAATAATAGTGCCAGGTTTTGCAAAAGACAAAATACCATCAGCATCGCACATAACAGATTTAACATTATCAGTTGATGGTAACATTGTTATTATAATTTCTGCATTTTGAATTGTGTCTTTAATTGAGTTACCAGGTGTTGCACCTAAATCAATCAGAGGATTCATTTTTGGTTTTTCTATATCATATACAGACAGATTCGTGCCTTTTTTAACAATATTTTGGGCCATGGGACCTCCCATTGCTCCTAAACCAATAAAGGCCACTTTTTCTCCCATTTTTCTCTCCGTTTATATTGTCTATAAAATAATCATCGTAAATTTAATTTAATATTTTTACTTAAGTTATAATGATATATTTGCCTAAAATTTGCTATAGTAATTTAAAAAAATAAAAAAATGTCATATGAAAAAATAAATATTGTTCCAAGCGAATTTGTAATTATAGGAGGTATGGGCAACTTATCCAAAAACAAAATATTGCCAGCATTATTTTGGAGGTTTTTAGATAAACAAATAGATATAAACTCTAATATTATTTTATGTGATACCAATGTTAAAAATTATATTAGATTTATATCGGAATTAGAAACCGTATGTGGAGATGCTGTAAAAAGCCATGATAGAAATAAAAAATATTGGCAAAAATTCATTAAAATTATTTCATTTGTTGAGCTTAATGTAGTCTCTGGAAAAGGAGACTTTGAGTTAATCAATATACTTAAGCAGAAACTAAACAAAAATAGACCTATAGTTTTTTATTTAGCAATTTCATCAAACTTGTTTGGAGATAGTTGTAAATTTATCAGAGATAGTGGCCTTAATGTTTATCAAAGCCGACTTGTCATAGAAAAACCAATAGGTAAAGACAAATCATCTGCCTTAAAAATCAATGATCAAATTTCAAGTGTATTTAAAGAAAATCAAATTTACAGAATTGATCATTATTTAGGTAAAGAAACAGTTCAAAATTTAATGGCTTTAAGGTTTGCAAATACGTTTTTTGAAAATCAATGGGATAATAAAAACATTGATAATGTACAAATTACTGTAGCTGAAACGATTGGTGTAAAAGATAGGATTTCTTATTATAATGAGTATGGTGCTATTAGAGATATGTTACAAAACCATTTGTTACAATTGATTTGTTTAGTTGCTATGGAGCCACCATCATTTTATGAAGCTGACCAAATGAGGGATGAAAAATTAAGGGTTTTAAAAGCCCTTAAACCTGTTTTAGAAAGTGAAATCCAAACTGGGCAGTATAGAAATTTTTCGGATGAATTAGGAAAATATTCTAATACTGAAACATTTGTTGCTTTAAAGGTTTTAATTAATAATTGGAGATGGGCGGGCGTGCCTTTTTATGTAAGGACTGGAAAAAAATTATCAATGAGAGCCAGTGAAATTATAATTACATTTAAAGAAAAGCCGCATAATATTTTTTCAAAGTTGAAACAAAACCATAATGAAACTCCAAATAGATTAATAATTAGGGTTCAACCTCAAGAAGGCTTAAAACTTAAACTTACTTCGAAAGCACCAGGTCCTGGTGGAATGCGTTTTTTCCCATCCGAACTTAATTTATCCTTTAGTGATACTTTTTCTGAAAGATTGCCTGATGCTTATGAACGTTTGTTAATGGATGTAGTTAGAGGTAATCAAACCTTATTTATGAGATCAGATGAGGTGTTAGCAGCATGGGATTTTATAGACCCTATTGTCAAAATTGCTAAAATAAAAGAACCTCAATTGTATAGAGTTGGGAGCATGGGACCTGAAGATAAAATTTTATTATCAGATGGGAAATATTGGATAGACCCCAAAAATAATAAAAAATGAAAATAACAAACTTAATTGCAGAAAAGCTAAGAACTTCTATTAAAAATACAGGATGTGCAAGTTTAGTTGTTTCTGGCGGTAGTAGTCCTTTGAAAATATTTAATGAATTATCGAATATTAATTTGGAATGGTCTAATGTAAAAATCACGCTCGTAGATGATAGACTTGTAGATGCTAAAAATACTAATAGTAATCAAAACCTAATTCATAAACATTTATTAAAAAATAAAGCAAAAAATTCTGTTTTTTTCCCTTTGACTAAAAAGTTATTAAGTGAAAATTTTTTTAAAATACCTTTTGATATCTGTCTTCTAGGTATGGGAGAGGATGGGCATTTTGCATCATTATTTCCAAATATGATTAACGATTTTGACGCTTTTAGCTTAAAAGCAAAGCATAAAATTATAAAAACTTCTCCAAATGGAGATCCTTTACTTCCAAGAATAACAATGAATTTATCATTAATATTAAATAGTAATATTATAATTTTACTTGTTAAAGGTGAAAAAAAAGAAGCTGTTTTAAAAAAGGCTTTAAATGAAAAAAAATACCCAATTCATTATTTACTTAAAAATAGAAAAGAAAATTTATTTATAGAAATAATTAACTCATGAATAAATTTAATTTTTGATCTTAAATTATCATTTCGCAGAAGCTATAGCGGCATGAAGTAAAACATTTGTGCTTGAATAAGCCCATTCGGGTTTTATCTCTTCTGCTTCATTATGACTTAATCCATCAACACAAGGACACATGATCATCGCAGAAGGAGCAACTGTATTAATCCAGCATGCGTCGTGACCTGCACCTGATACTATATCTTTGTAAGAATATCCAAATTTTTTAGCATTTGTTCTGAGATGTTCTAAACATTCTTTATTAAACTCAACAGGATCAAAGCCACCAATTTGTTCTATATTAATTTCTATATTGTATTTTTGGCATATCTCATTCGCAGTAGATATTAACTCTTTTTCCATTTTGTTAAGTTTGTTTATATCTGGAGACCTAATGTCGACCGTAAAAACTGTCTCGCCGGCGATTACGTTTCTAGAGTTTGGAAAAACTTCAATATGTCCAACGCTTCCAAGGGCGTTAGGTTGGTTTTCATTTGCTATAGTGTTAACAGATAAAATTATTTCTGACATAGCCAATGAAGTGTCTTTTCTTACATTCATTGGTGTTGTGCCAGTATGTTGCTCTTTCCCAATTAGTTTGACTTCTAACCACTTAAGACCCTGTCCGTGTGTAACTATTCCAATATCAATTCCTTCTGTTTCTAATATTGGGCCTTGTTCAATATGCAATTCGTAGTAGCAGTGGAATTTTTGTGCACCAACTGGTTCTGATCCTTTCCATCCAATTTTATCAAGTTCATTTCCAAAAATATTTCCTTCAGAATCTTTTGCTGAGAGAAGAGTGTTAATATCATATATTCCAGCATATCCAGCTGATGCCATCATGGCCGGAGGAAAACGAGAGCCCTCTTCATTAGTCCAGTTTACAACTAAGATTGGATGTTTTGTTTGAATATTTAAATCGTTTAAAGTTCTAACAATTTCTAATCCAGCTAAAACACCAAGAACACCATCGTATTTTCCCCCCGTAGGTTGGGTGTCTAGATGACTGCCTATAACAACAGGGAGTGCATCTTTATCTGTTCCTTCCCTTTTGAAGAACATTGATCCAAGTTCATCTACGTTCATTGTCATTCCAGCATCTTCAGACCATTTCTGTAATAATTTTCTTGCTTCTCCATCTTCAGTTGTCACTGTTTGTCTATTATTACCTCCAGCAATTCCCGGTCCAATTTTAGCCATTGTCATTAAGCTATCCCAAAGTCTATCGCTATTAATTGAAATATTTGTTTCTTTTACCATTCGAATATCCTTTATTTAGATAGTTAACTAGCTTAATAAATTAGGGCATATTGATATTAGGTTCAATTAATTTAATAGGAATTTGAAGTGTTTAAATTAGATAAGAGATTAGAAAATGACACTTTTCTGATAAAAGATTTACAGCTTTTTCAGGTAAGATTAATGGATGTAGAGGAAATCTTTTGGATTATTTTAATCCCTAAACAAAACCATTTAATTGAATTAAGCGATTTAAAGATTGAAGAAAGAAATCATTTAATGAATTTTGCTATTGATTTAGGAAGCTCTATAAAATCTGAGATAAAATATGATAAAGTAAATATTGGAATGTTGGGTAATGTTGTTTCACAATTGCATATTCACGTTGTGTTAAGAAAAATTGACGATATTGCTTGGCCAGGACCAGTCTGGGGCAGGGAGTATTCTAAAATTAATAATAAAACAAGAGAATATAGATCTCAATTAGTTAGTCAATTTTCAATTTGATATTTTAATAATTTGTTCTTATTTCTTTCGAAAAGAAATTTTAATTTGATCGAATAAGATATAATAAGCAAGGCTGCTTATAACAACCACACCTCCAAAAATCATAAATATGTTAGGTGTTTCATTTGTTCCTAACCAAACCCAAAAGGGTCCAAGTGCTGTTTCTAGTAACATAAGAAGGCCAATGTTATGTGCTTGTGTATAACGAGTTGCAAAAGTTAGGCAAGCAAAAGAAATTGGTAATATAACTAAACCAGATAAAGAAATAGCAATTATGTCTCCTTCAAACAGTAAGTGTGGAGAAACAATTAACAGTCCTATTATTCCATTACCTAGAGCACTTATACCTGTTACAGTCATAGCTGGTATATTTGGTTTGTGTCTTAAAAGAACTAAGCTAAGGCCTAGTGATGCTGCAGCTCCTATTCCACATATAGTCCCTATTAAAACACTTCCTTGTGGAGCATTAAGAACATCATCTCCATTCGCTACAGAAATACCAACACCTATTAGAGCAAAAGATGCAGTAATCCAAGTGGCTCTAGATGTTTTCTCACCAAGTATAAACATGGAGAAAATAGAAGCAAAAATAGGAGATGTTGCTAAAGTAAATAAAATCAAAGAAGCTGAAGTTTCAGCAATTCCATAAGTAAAAAAAAATGAACTAATGATTTGGCAACAAATTATACTAAAACCAATTGGAGATAGTATATTTTTAAAATTTATCCTAAAAACTCTAAAACAACTTGAGAATATGATTAAGATGATCCCCATCTCAATCCCTCTCCAAGCGAGCATTGACCAAACATCCATGTCAGACCATCTCATGAAAAGAACATCAGGAGATAAAATCAAAGCACCAATACTCGCTATTCCTATACCCTTGAAAAGATTTCCAGATAGAGAATAGTTCAAAATTCTTCCTAAATATTATTATTGATTTTCAAAAAAATTTAATAATGTTTTTGAAACATCATCAGGGTTTTCTTGCTGGACCCAATGTCCTGCATTTTTAAGGATATGTCTACCACAATAATTTATGCATAAATCATTTTCCATTATATCTAAAGCACCAGGTTTTTGGAAAATTCCCCAATCTTTTTCGCCAGCAATAAAACATGATGGCACTTCTATTTTTTTATTTGAAAAAACTCTTAAATCATTATTTTGGAAAGGTGAAGTCATGCATCTATACCAATTAAGGGCAGGCTGAAAGGAGTTTTTGAAGAAACTATTAGAATAAACCTCTAACTCAATGTCGTTTAACCAATTCTCGTAATTATTATTTTTTGGGAACTCAGACATAACTGCTTCAACCATTGTATGATTTAATTTCATAATGTAATATTCAGGCATCTTTGCTAAATTTTGAGCTGTCCATTTACCCAGCTCATATGGATTGTTTTCTTTCCAATCAGCACTTTTCATATGATAGTATGCTCTAAGAAATTTGTGCAGTGACCTCTTATCTAAATGCATATCAGCATTAGCTTCAGGGGTAGAATAATACCATTGGTAGTGTTTTCTTGGTGGATTTAAGTTTTCTAAATCTTTATGAATTGGATCTTGATATAGTAAATTACTTTCTATCTTTGGTGCTCCTGTATACGGTGCGCTCATCATTGCAACAGATTTAAATATATCTGGTCTAATTAAAGCTGATAATCCAGCCACTGATGAACCTGCGTCATGACCAACCAGTAAGTCTATTTTTTTGATTTTAAGTGCGCTTAATAGACTAAGTATATCTGTGGCAAGGCTTAATAATCTATACTCTGATATGTCTTCGCTATAATGTTTATTCCCGCCTGTTGTAAGGCCATACCCTCTCATGTCAGGGGCTATAACCCTAAACCCTTCTTTAGCCAAAACTGGTATTATTTTACGCCAACTAAAGCTTAACTCAGGAAATCCATGAAGTAAAAGAGCAGTTGGTTTTTCACTAACATTATAATTATTTTTTGAAGCCTCTAAGTAATGAACATTGAGACCTGTTGAAATTTCTACTTTATCTGATTTGATTATTGGATCTAGTAAATCAATCATTTTAAAATATATGAACTAGTTGCATTTATATTTTTTTATAGTAGCCATATTTACATCAATTCCAAGACCAGGCTTTGCAGAAACATTAATCATACCATCATCCAGTTCAAGAGGACTTTTAAGTAATTCTCTTCTAAATGGATGACTTGATTGATCATATTCTAATATTGGTGATCGTGCAAAGATTGAATGGTGGGTGTATGGTATTGAGGCAATAACCTGAATAGAGGCTGCTTGTGCAATTGCTGACCCCCATACATGTGGATTTACTTCTACACCAAAACTTTGAGCTAAATTTATTATATGCCTTGCACCAGATATACCACCACATGAACCTATATCTGGTTGAGCTATATCAATTGCTCCATTTTCAAATAGAGATCTAAAGCCATATAAAGTATGTTCATTCTCACCACCTGCAATTGGCACATCTAGTTTTGATTTTAACTCTACATACCCTTTAATGTCTTCAGGTACAACAGGCTCCTCATACCAACGTAAATTATAATCTTTTAGCGCAACACCTAACATTAATGCTTCTGATCTTCCATAAGCATGATTGGTATCAATCATTAATGTAACATTTTTATTTTCAACTACTTTATATATGGCTTCCATACATTTTATATCGTCCTGTATTCCAAATCCTAGTTTTACTTTCATATGATCGAACTTATTTTCAAAATGTGA
>Ga0129342_1000028_pt1 | contig 44652 bp, 55 predicted proteins | sample CPBDNA_5_FD_94426 | JGI IMG/M metagenome (GOLD analysis project Ga0129342, IMG submission 94426) | Freshwater to marine salinity gradient microbial communities from Chesapeake Bay, USA - CPBay_Sum_15_0.2_DNA | ecosystem: Environmental > Aquatic > Marine > Coastal | place: USA: Chesapeake Bay...
AGTAACCAAAAAGAAAACAGCAACTAAGAAAAAAGTAACCAAAAAGAAAACAGCAACTAAGAAAAAAGTAACCAAAAAGAAAACAGCAACTAAGAAAAAAGCAAAACGTTAGAGAGAAATAATTTCTCCTTTTACTTTTCTATACCATTAAACTAGGTTATGTGTGAATTTTTACAATGAATAAACGTGGACCAATTATTACTATATCTGGAATGGTTCTGGTAATTGTTTCTCTTTTAATTGCTACCTCTGCAATTCCAACAAATGTTACTGGACCTGGTGATTTCTTTGTATCTTCATTATTTGAAGAAATGTTTGATGATATTTCTGATGAGATTCAAATTATGCCTGGAGATTCTTCACAATTCTCATACACTACGTATTCTTCTGATGTTCCAATTTTGTGGGGAATCCAAATTGTTGATTACCAGGCTGGAGATGAATTAACAATAAGTATCTCAAATATTTTTGGTGATGATTATGGAACATTCATTCAGAACGAACCTATTCTTTTTGATGCATTACAAATATCTCAATCAGACACACTAAATCTTGAAATCACAAATTTGGGAACTCGTGATGTTGCCATAATCATAATGTTTTCTGAGGATCCAGAAAATTCTGAAGCTTTGACAAATCCTGATTCTCCTGTAATGAGTATGGTTGTACCTCTGATGGTTTCTGGAATTTTACTCATTTTAGGAATTTCTGTCTTGATAATTGGTGTAATTGTAATTTTGGTAGATCTGAAAAATAATTATGATAATAAAAGAAATTATTGAGGATTAAATTTTTTGCATAGTGCCAAATTTACCTTTGGTCAATGACACTTCCCCTTTGAATTCATTAGTATAGCCATTTTCAATTCTTATGTTGTCTCCTACTTCGTATGCTTTAATATCGTCCCCCCACAATGTCAGTTTCATTGTATTTTCTTCTGACTTGTCTTCGTTTGCAATTTTTGCATCACAAACATCTACTGTACCACCTGCTTTGAGATTTACAGTACGAGGATCTGGCTTACTAATTATTTCTGCTTCTACATTAACTCCACTTCGCATTTGTTTTGCTTGTGAAATTGGTATGAACTCTGCCATGTATTTTTGACTCCATTACGCACGATTATAAGCTTTGTTAAAATTTCTTAAAACACTGAGATCATTTTTTAAATTTGTGCAAATAGTAATCGAAAAATACTGCTATTTGCCCATCCTCATTGCAGAGATATCGAAGCCCGGTCAACCGAGAGGGACTCAAGATCTTCAAATAGGAAATCCCTTCTCTTAGGAGTTCGTGGGTTCAAATCCCACTCTCTGCACTAAATTTTACACAAAATTATGAATTTTAGAAATTAAGCAACTATTGTTTTTACTTTGGTTACAGAATGCTTTGAAATTTGTTTGTGCATATCTGCCAAACTTTCGTCCTTGAAAGATAGATTGCATCTAAAACACTTCCAAACCATCTCGGACATGCCTATAAGTACGTAGAATTTGCTTATAAAGATATTGCATGATTGATCCAATTTATTACAATACATGATCATTGTTTTGAAAAACATGTAATTTTTTTAATTTTTTGGATCAGAATGAAATTTTTTCATGACTACACTAAGATCCAAGGGTTTAGAAACAAAAAACCTCTCATATTCTTTGAAAGATGGTAGATATTTTTGAAATTTTTGGAGAATTTTCATATTTTGGAATTTTTCTTGTACTGATTCTGGTAAATGCATCTCCAATTTTGATGCCTCCAAGCTGGATTATTTTAACATCATTTTATCTTCTTGATCCTACCTTGAATGTTGTAATTCTTGCCATGATTGGTTCCACTGGCGCAACTATTGGTAGATTCTTTCTTAAGAAAATCAGTGGATTGTTTAGAAAATTTGTTGGAGAAGAACAAAAATCAAATCTTGACATAATTGGTGATTACCTCAATCATAAAAAATATGGCTATTTACTTGCATCATTTCTTTTTGGTGCAACTCCTCTTCCAAGCAATATGCTGTTTATCACTTATGGTTTAATGCGTGCAAAAAGCATTGGAATCTATATTGGATTTTGGTTTGGCAGAACAATTTCATACATTATAATGATCTATTTTGGAAATGCTGTTTTACAACCCTTCTTAGAAATCTTTGAAGACCGGCTAACTGGAATATTGTTAATTGATGGTTTAGGAATTGGAATCATTATTCTCTTTGCTTCAATTAATTGGACTGTATTGATTACTCAGAGAAAAATAAAATTCGTCAAACCAAAAATATGGAGATTCTAAATGAAAGTACTTGAATTACTCAAAAAGGATGTCAAGAAAATACTAGAAAATGATCCTGCTCATGACTTTGAACATATTATGAGGGTTTACAAAAATGCTCAAAAAATTTGTAAAAAAGAAAAAGCAAATGAAAAACTAGTTCTGAGTGCTGCTTTATTACACGATATTGTCTCTTATCCAAAATCTGATTCTCGCTCAAAAATGTCTTCAATTGAAAGTGCAGAAAAATCAAAAAAAATTCTAAAAAAATATGATTTTAATGAAAATGAAATCACTATAATTTCTGATGCTATACGTGATCACAGTTTCTCTCAAAGGAAAACACCTAAAACTATTGAGGGAAAAATTCTCCAAGATTCTGATAGGTTGGATGCATTAGGTGCGATTGGAATTGCTAGAGTTTTTGCTACAGGAGGTTCTCTAAGGAGACCTTTTTACAACATTGATGATCCATTTTGTAAAAAAAGAATCCCTGATGACAAAACATGGACTGTAGATCATTTCTTTCAAAAATTACTCAAACTCGAATCTTTAATGAATACAAAATCTGGTAAAATAGAGGCAAAAAGAAGAACTATGATTCTAAAAGAATACTTGAAACAACTAAAAGAAGAAGTTTAACCATAATCGACGTATCTGTCGTATCTCTTCTCAATCTCTTTATTCAAACCTGAAATTATCTTTTCATACTCTTCGTTTTTTCTAAAATCGATGTATTTACGAATTGCAGCAAATTCTTCATCTTGCGGATATGAATCAAACACTGGTTCTGCCATCTTGAGATACTCTAGAGTTTTCTCACGAAATTCTTCTCTTGTTGGCTTTTTGATACCTTTCATTCTAAATTCAACTGATGCCCAACTTGCACCAATTACATGTGGCATTAAATCAAATGCCCTTTGAATCTCATAGCGCTCGTCGTTTCTCATGATTCTTGAAGAAATTTTGCAGCAGATTTTGCAAAATAGGTTACTATCATATCTGCACCAGATCTCTTTATTGAATACAATATCTCTTCTGTCATATCTTTTTCATTGACGTATCCTAGTTGTGATGCAGCTTTTACCAATGCATATTCCCCAGAAACACTATATGCGGCAACTGGTACATTGAATCTTCTTCGCGTTTCTGCAATCAAATCCAAATATGACAATGCCGGTTTTATCATTACAATATCTACACCTTCATTGATGTCAGTTTCCACTTCCATCATTGCTTCTCTGGCATTTGTATATGGAACTTGGTATGTTTTTCTATCTCCAAACTTTGGTGCACATTCTGCTGCATCTCTAAATGGTGCATAGAAATTTGAACGATGTTTTGCAGAATGAGACATTATTGAAACATCTGAGAAACCTTCATCATCAAGTGCTTTTCTAATAGCTGCGACTTGTCCATCCATCATTGCAGAAGGTGAAACTGTATCAACTCCTGCTTTTGCTTGACTCACCGCAATTTTTGAAAGTGTATCTAAACTTGTATCATTATCAATTTTATTACCTTGAATAATCCCACAATGTCCTGTGGATGTAAACTGACAGAGACATACGTCTGCCATGATTACCATTTTGTCGCCAAAATTTTCTCTAATTTGGGAAATTGCTTTTTGAACAATCCCATTATCCTCAAATGCAGATGTTCCTGCTTCATCTTTTTGAGTTGGAATGCCAAATAACATGATTGCAGGAATACCTAAATCACTTATGGTTCCAACTTCATCATTAACATCATCTAATGGTAACCTTTCAATTGCAGTCATTGATTCAACCTTAGTTCTTGTCTTTAGATCTTCTTGAACAAACACCGGACAAATGAAATCTTTTGGTGAAAGTGTAGTCTGTTGGACTAATTCCCTCATTTTATGTGATGTTCTTAATCTACGAAGACGTCTGGTTGGAAATGACATGATAGAAATTCTCTTTTGGTAAAATATAATCCTAGTCAGCCTGCTCTTGTTTTTTATAGTCAAAGAGTTTGCTTGCTAAATCCACTACCTCTGGATTGCCTTGCTCAGAAGCTTTTCTGATATTGTTCATTGGAGTTGAAACAATGCTTTCTACTACTGCCTTGGTTAATTCATCAATAATTTTGATTCTTTTCTCATCTTTTTCATCTAACATTTGAAGTGCTTTTTGTAACTCTTTTTCTCGAAGTGATTCTATATTCTTGAAAACATCTTTTACCAGTGGTTCTGCTTCTAGTCTTTTCATTGAGGCTTCTAATACCGTTACTTCCTCGTTAATTATATTTTCAACGGTTTTTACCTTGTTTAACCTTGCATTCATGTTTTTTTCAACCATTTCTGCAATTTGATCAAGGTTCATCAGTTTTACTCCTCCAATAGTTGCAACTTTTTCATCAACTGTTCTTGGGTTTGATAAATCCAAAATCATCATACCTTTGTTTTTATCTTTCATTGCCTCTGTAATCCGCTCGTACGTAACAAGAAAATATGGTGCTGTAGTTGCAACAAATATCACATCATAATTATCAAATCCTGAAAGGACCTGTTCAAATTTTACTGGGTTCCCACCCATTGTTTCACAAAATGTTTGTGACCTACTGAGTGTTCTACTTGTAACATCAAATGTGTATCCTCTTCTTTCCAATGATTTTGCAACTAGTGTTGAAACTTCTCCAGTTCCAATCAGTAACGTCTTTTTTGTTTTTAAATCATCAATGTTTTCCTCTGCAAGTTTTACTGCCATTGAACCTACAGAAATTCCACCTTTACCTATTCCACTTGTATTTCTAATTCTAGTTCCAATTCTGATTGCTTTATCAAATAATGTGTTGAGATGCTGTCCTGATGCTTTTCTTTCTCTTGCAGATGTAATGGAATTTTTAATTTGACCTAAAATTTGCTCTTCGCCTAATACCATGGAATCCAAACCTGATGTTAGTTTCAATAAATGATGCAATGCATTCTGATTCTCTTCAATCTCCATATTCTCATCAAAAACTTGCTCTTCTAATCCTGCTAATGATGCCCATGTTTTCTTTATCTTGTCTACTTCTTGATTCTTTGATTTACCAAATAGCTCAATTCTGTTACATGTTTGAATAATAACACATTCATCTAATCCTGAATGCTTCTTGAATTGATCATATGCATTTTCTACATCTTTTATTGTAAATTGTTCTAAAATATGGATTGGTGAATTACGAAAAGTTACACGTGCATTTATGATATTTTGACTCATTTCCAATTCCTCACTATTGTAATGGCTCTTTTCTCAGCTTTTTTCATCTGACCGTCTTTTATTAACTGATCAATCTCATTATCAGTCATTATACTCCTAAGACACGCTTTTCTTTCTGTTGGAGTTGGGATTTTCTCTTTTGCAGCGTCCCTTGCGATCTTTTGAATTTTAATTTGACTGATGTCTTTTTCTGTGATAATTTTTCTAAATAATTCCTCTGATTTTGTTTTGAGTTTTTTAGACATTGCTGGACTACGTCCACCAGTAAAAATTGCAATTTGAATCATTTTCTCAAAATCAATAATGGCTGGATTTGAAAAATCACTCTCATCTGGGTTGTCTGAACTGTATGTGATAATTTTTTTCTTTTTCCCAATGTTGATAATTTTTTGATTAAGTTCTCTATCATTGGTAGTTGTAATGATGATATCTGGTTTGAATTCTTCAATAAATTTTGTGTCTTGAATATTTTGTTTTTTTATTTGAATTTTTTTTGATTTTGCGAGTTTGTTAATTTGTGAAATCACCTTTTCGCTAATTACTGTAATATTGCATTTTTCCTTTATCAACGAATTGATTCTCTTTTGTGCTTCATTTCCCCCTCCAATAACAACTACTGACTTTCCATGAAGGTTTAGGTCTATTATCATCGATCAAAAATCTCTCGATTTCTATTTATGTATTAGAAGTCCATATGTTCACCCAGCTACATTTTTAATTGAATGGAGGAGTATTTGCAATATGACCTCTATGGATGACTTAGACAAAGAACTTCTAAATGAAATTCAATGGACATTTCCACTTGTCTCTAGACCATTTGATGCAATTGCAAAGAAATTCAATTCAACACCTGAAATTGTAAAACAACGTCTCAATCAACTTAAAGAAATTGGTGTTCTAAGACAACTAAGTGCAATTTTTGATACTAGAAAACTTGGTTACACTAGTTCCCTGGTGGCAATGGAAATTGAACATGATAAACTAGAATATGTTGCAAGCCAAATTAATCGCCATCCTGGTGTTAGTCATAATTACGAACGTGATCATCAATTCAACCTTTGGTTTACTTTAGCTGTTCCCCCTGGCTCTGATTTGAAAACAGAACTTGATAAATTCAATGTCCTAAAAGGAATCAAAAAAGTCCGCATGCTTCCTACTTTACAATTATTCAAAATTGGTGTCAAACTTGACATGGTTGATGACAAAAAACATGATGTTGCACCAACTGAAGAGAAGAAAGAAATCAAAAATGTAAAATTTGAACCAACTGAAGAGGACAAAGATTTCATCCGTGAATTACAAAAAGATATGGATATCGTTGATGAACCATTCGTTAAAGCTGCAAATAATCTTGGAATAACTGAAAATGAATTGTTTGAAAAGATGAAACATTATGAAGAGATTGGAGTCATGAGAAGATTTGCAGCTATTTTAAGACATAGACAAGTTGGATTTACTGCAAATGGGATGATTGTATGGAAAGTTCCTGAAGATAAAATATCTGATGTTGGTTCTCAACTTGGTTCTTTCCCTCAAGTAAGTCATTGCTATGAGCGACCTACATATCCTGATTGGCCTTACAATGTATTTTCTATGATTCATTGTAAAACTCATGATGAGGCAAATGAAATGGCAAAAACTATTCAAGAACAAATCCATGTTGATGATTACAGAATCCTTTTTAGTTCTCGTGAATTCAAAAAAACCCGTGTTGAATATTTTGTTGAAAACTCATTCTCTTTAGAAGAGACTATCTCTGCTTCTTAAATTTCATTTTCATCATGTCCCACTACGTGAACTGTACAAAAATACTGGTCATTCATGTTACAATAGAATGATGAATCTTTTCCACATTTTTTACATGGTGGTTTTTCATCCTGCTCTGATAATTTAGTGTGGTAAATCTTACTCCTACTTGTGATTGTGGAGTCTTTGTAAATCCTTGTAAGGTTGGTATAGTATTCTAACTCTCCTTGGTTTAGAGGAACATCATTTTTTATTTTTTTAATAATTGCTTCCCATTTCTTGTATTCTCCTATTTTGGCAAGCTTGAATCTTTCTATAACTTCTAGAGTTTTTTTTGAATCAATTGAAAAATCCATTTGTAAACTAATTTGCCTGTGGTGTTGCTTTTAATTCGTACTCTGGCCACGTGTTGTACAAATCATCAATTTCTTTCATATCTGAAGAATTCAAATATTTTCCATCAGAAATTGCCGCAAACATTTCAATCTCTTCTTCACTTACAACAGTTGGTAAAACTGATGCAATCTTATTTTTTGACAAGATGAATTTAATTGCAAATTCTGTAATGTTTAATCCATTTCGTTCTGCAATTGGCCTGAATTGTTCTACTTTTTCTAGTGCTGATTTTCTCCATTCAATCTTTCTATCTTTTCTGTGATCGTTTGCTGGAATTACGGTATCTGCTTTTACTTTTCCAGTTAAAATTCCTGATGCATCTGGAACTCTGACAAGAATTCCAACATCCTGTTTTTCTGCTTTTTCAATTAACTCGTTTCCTGGAGTCTGTTCTAAGATATTGTAAACAGTTTGAATCGATGATATACTTTTTCTGTCCATTGCTTCAAGTCCTTCTTGAGTCCATCCAATGGCTGGACCTAATGCAACTTGAGCTGCTCTTATCTTTCCTTCACTCATTAACTCATCAATGGTGTTGAAAGTCTCATCATTTCTAACATGATGTAATTTTGGATTGTGTAGTCCTAATGAATCAAGATAGTCTGTTTGTAATCTTTCTAAACATGCATCTACTGCTTTTCTTGTATATTTTTGACTGTAGTCTTGTGGTAATTCTGCATGTCCAATCTGTTCTACATCTGAAAAATCATACCCGTATTTTGTTGAAATGATTACTTCATCTCTCATTCCTTTGAATACTTCGCCAATAAGCCTCTCACTTTTTCCTTTACCATACATGTCTGCAGTTTCAAAATAATTAATTCCCAAATCATATGCTTTTTTTAGCATTCTTTTTGCTTCATCTTCTTCAACTTTCTTTCCCCACCAATCTAGTGCAATACTCCATGCGCCAAATCCTATCTCAGAAACTTCAATTCCACTTTTTCCTAGTTTTTTGTATTTCATCTTTTACACCTTGATTTTAAGAGATATTTGAAATTTGTTCATTTATGTTTATCCGCGATTTGCACCTTTGAAATTCTAGCCTAGACTGGAAATTAATGGCACAATATCTTTTTTGATACAGACAATCATGGGAATATCATTTTTTACGTATGATGAAACTTGAGTTTCTCTCAAATCCATTATCAGATCTTGAAAGTCTCTAACATTATCTACCTCAAATGCTAGCATAAAATCTTCATCATGTATTCCAAAAGAGTATGTTGTGTTTAGAATCACTTGCGGATATTTTTTACTCACTTCTATATGTTCATCCATTATCTCTTGTCTTTTTTCTTGAGGTAAGAGATACCATTCACGAGTTTTTGTAAATGGGTAAACTATGACGTGTTTTTTTGGATCCATTCCTGTAACGAATCCATGTTCTTTTCCTTGTCCTTTAACATAGATTGATGGTCTTGAACATGATAGATATGTCCTAGATGGAATGATGTATTTTCCAAAAACTGTTTTGTATAATTTTTCTATGGCTTTTTGAATTTCTTCTAATGAACTTCCAACAAACCATAACAAGAAGTCTGCATCATCTCTTAATCCTAAATTAGAATATGCTCTGTATTTTATTCCTGAATTTTTTAAAATATTTTCAACTTCTTTTGCAGATTCTTCTTTTGCCAAGTCTGCCATCCACCTCCATTTGGGATCAACTTTGAAAAATGAGAAATTGAAGTAGTATTGTTCATTATCTTCTGACATGTTGTGTTCAATTTGAAAACCCTATTTAAACAAAAACTAGATTTTTTTATAAAATTTCTAAAATTTAATTATGCAGTTTGTTCTAAAACCCAATCATATCCTTCTGATTCAAGTTTGTCTGCAAGAGATGCATCACCTGTTTTGAGAACTTTACCTCTTGCAAATACATGAACATAATCAAGTTTATCTAAAAATTTTAGAATTCTTGCATAGTGAGTAATCACAATAACTGTTGCATCTTTACTTGAGACATTGCTGATTGCTTTTGCAACTGCTTGTACTGCATCAATATCTAAACCAGAATCTGGCTCATCTAAAATTGAAATTTTTGGCTTTAGTACTGCCATTTGTAAAACCTCTGCCCTTTTTTTCTCTCCTCCAGAGAAACCTTCGTTGAGATATCTTGAAAGGAATTCTTCTCTTAATCCAACTTTTTCCAAGTTCTCTTTAAGATATTTTTGAAATTCTCTTACTGTGATGAATACTTCTCTATCATCACCTTCTAGTGCTTTACTTAATGAATTGTAAGCTGTTCTAAGAAAATGAGAAAATCCTACACCTGAAACTTCTGTTGGGTATTGAAATCCTAAGAACAATCCTTTTTTTGCTCTTTCATCTGCTGTTAATTCTAAAATGCTTTCACCATCTAACAAAATGTCCCCTTGTGTTACTTCGTATTTTGGATGAGCAAGTAATGTGTAAGCTAGTGTGCTTTTTCCTGAACCGTTTGGTCCCATTATGGCATGAACTTCTCCAGATCCTGTTTTCAAATTAACACCTTTGAGAATTTCTTTTCCTTCTCTAGTTACGTGAAGATCTTTAATTTCAAGAACTGCCATGTTGCAAAATATTTTGTTTCTATATATAATACAGACGAAATTTAGCTAATCCTAACGAGTGTTTTTGATAATAAAATGAAAAGAGGGGGGGGGGTGTTAATATTTGGCCAGGGATGGTCTCAAAGTAATTTTGAGTTTGTAATTTGTTAGAATCTCTTTACATCTATTTCTGATAGTAACTTCAGTTACTCCTGCAATACTTGAAACGTCTCTTTGGAGTACGTTTTGACCAAGCAGGACTGATGACACATAAAGATATGCTGCTGCAATTCCATTTGGTGCTTTTCCATCTGCAATATTGCTATCTTTGGTTTTCTCTGCTATTTCTAAGGCCAGTCTCTCAACTCTAACCTCGGTTTGTGTCATGTTTGCTATCTTTGAGATGTATTTGTCCATAGTTACAACTGGAGCAGTTAGCTGTCCCATTTCCATAACCATGGTTCTGTAGTACCTTGCTGCAAGTTTTGTTTTTGATTTAACGTCTTTTGGTGGACAAATTCCACGAATAATTTCTTCTAGTGATCTTACTACGTCACATTGTTTGCATGCCATGTAAATTGTAGCTGCTGTAATGCTTACTACTGATTTTCCCTTCACATCAACATGTCCGTCCAAGTTTCTGTATATCATAGAAGCAGTCTCCAACACATTTTTTGAAAGACCTAGACCATCACATGTTTCTCCCATTTTTGTTAAAACATTTGCAAGTCTTCTCTCTTTTGGTGAGGATACTCTTACTCTTTGTTGCCACTTTCTGAGATTGTGCATTTGATTTGCAACTTCGTGGTTGATTGTTTTTCCACTAAAGTCCTTTGTACTAATTGCTATCTCAGTTGTAATTCCCAAATCGTGTTGGGAATATGTTGTTTGTCCTGTTGCTCTTGCTAACTTCATCTTGTCTTCAAGATTCGAACTAATTGTTTCTGGACCATAATCTGCTACTTGATCTGCAACTACTACGCCGCAACCAGAGCAGATTACTTCACCATTCTGCATGTCATTAACTACTGTTGCTTGACATTCAGGACAGTTTTGTTCTTCTAGTATGTTCATTTTTTTCTTCTCCTAAATTTTTTCTTTGAATTGTCAGGAGAATGTTCTGTTGCGAAAACACTTTTGCCAATGTATCTTTTGATGTTGTTTGTTAACGGAGTTGCGGATGCAAATGGTCTCCTTACTGGACCAATCAATTCCATTACTTTCGCAACTCTAGTTCCCTTCTCGTCGCAGAGTATCTGTCCTTCAACCAATTTGTTTGATAGTTGAATGATTACCCTACCACTACCGGCTAGGTGCATTATTTCGCCTACCTCCTGCAATTAAAAACACTAATCATGATATTCTTATCATAGACTTCTGTCAACTTTACTTTAGCTAAGAGCTAGATTTGATTTTATTTTGATTGTTTGGACCTTTTTGCAACAAGTTTCTCGGAAATTTTGTTAAGAATTTTTGTCTTGGAGGATCCTTTTGGTAAAACAACATACCCTGACCTGACAAATGGTCTTTTTGGAAATCTTACTTTGTCATCTGATTCTGTAATTTCAAATCCTGCATCTTTTGCAGCTTCTGTCAGTTCTTTTAATGAAGGATCAAACACACATTTCTCTAATCCTAATCTTCTACCTTTTGATTTTTTTAAATTCTTGTTGAAATAATCCAACCAGATTACGATGTGTTCGTAATCTTTCATTTTATTCCTTTACTAAAATTGCGTTAACGATTCCGTTTTGTCCTGGTTTAGAAACTACTTTGCATTTACCATCTTGTGTTTCTAGTATTGCACCTTTTGTAATGATGCCACGTCTTTTGTAATCATTATTTGTAGCATTGTCTAACACTTTGAGAATTTTTGTTTTCTTTACTTTTGCATCTCCTGTTGCAAGATTAACAAAATCAATTGTTTTAACAGCTGTTTTTCTATTCTTTCCACGAACTGTTCTTGTAACTGTAACTTGTGCTCCTGTTACAGCTTCATTTGGATATCTATCAGTTTCATACTTTCGTCTAATTCTAAGTGGATGTCTTCTTCCTCCAGTTGTTTTACTGGTTGCTAAATTTTCTACTGATTTTCTCACGAAAACTTGTCCAAATTACTCTAATTTATACAAAACGCAAAAAATTAGGCTTGAAGTAAAAAATTGACTTAGTTTACTTCTGTTACGATTTGGGGTGTAGGAGTTGTCTGTCTTGCACTTGCTGTTTTTCTTACTTTTGAGAACAATCTTTGTTTTAGATCTTCTACATCCCCCTGGATTCCAAAATATTTTTGGAATTTTTCTGTTGTGGTGTAAATTTTAATTCTTCCAACATTTTGATGAGTAATGTAATCTAATTGTCTTAGTTCTTTCAAATGTGCATAAACTCCTGATCCTCTTACTTCTACAAGTTGTTTTGATGATATTGGTTGTTGATATGCAATGTATGATAATGTTTTGAGAGTAGCATTTGGAAGAACTGGTTTTGAAGCATATCTCTTAACTGTAGCACTATATTCTGGTTTGAGTTGCATGACATAGGAACCGTCTGGTAGTATGACTACTTCAAGTGCTTTGAATGCAGACTTGGTCTTTTTCATGATATTTTGAAGAATATCTGTTGTCTTTGTTCTTGATTCTGTGCCTGAGGCTCTGATTATGTCTTCTATTCGGAGCGGTCTACCTGCTGAATATAGTGCAGCTTCAACTCTTGCTGTTGCTTCGTCTATGTTCTCAATTTTAACCAATTAATCATTCATTCCTCTAAAATATAGTTAAAGAAATCCTTTCTCCATTTTTGATCAGTTTGTTAATTCTTCTTTTATTAATATAATTTTGATATCATCTTCAACCTGCTCTAAATCCACTTTTTGATCCCTTGCCAAAAACAGTATTGCAAAGAAACATCTAATGGAGTCTACCGGATCTAACTCTGCAATTATGTTTTGAAGCAATCCATACCCTGTATTAGCAATCTTTTTCATTACCAAGTCTTCATATTTTCCAATTATACTTTCAAGTGAAATAAAATATTCTTGGAAGTCTGGTGCCTCAATTGGTTCTATCTCAACTTGTCTGTTTCTTCTTGATTGTGGATTTGCAATTGTTCCAATTAGATTCTGAAGTAATCCCAGTAAATCGTCTAATGACACTGGATATGTAGATTCATGTCTGTATGGCATGTCGATTAGATCAATATCTACATCTGTTCTTTGATGCATTGGTTTTTTCTCCATTGCTGCTCGTTGTAGTGCAAAGATACTTTCGACTTTCATTCTGTAAATCAATGATGATGATAATGCTGCCATTCCTGCTACTTTGAGGTCTTTCTTACCTGATTTTTCAAGAATTTTTATCAATAAATTCAAAATTTGGATTAGATCAATCTCCCAGACATCTTTTTTGACAACTGATTGTGGACTAAATAGAATGTTTACTGGTTCTTGAGAAATACTGTTAGGTGTAGATGATTCACTCACACAAATATTTTCTTCCTATTCAATAATATCTAAGGGCTCTATTTTTTTCTCATATCCAGTCAACTCTTATATTGTTAGTACCAAAAGCAAATTTATGAAATCCGCCAAAATTCCAGGTCCTAACGAGCCTTTAACGATATCTGAATCTGAAAACCCAAAACCTTCTGGAACGCAGGTTTTACTTAAGGTAAAATCTGAAGGTGTATGCCATAGTGATTTGCATCTGTGGGAGGGTGGATACGACCTTGGGGATGGCCAATTTTTGAAAGTTACTGATCGTGGAGTGAAATATCCTGTAACTCCTGGTCATGAAATTGTTGGAACTATTGAACAAGTTGGAGAAAATGTCTCAAATGTTTCCGTAGGTGACGATGTTCTAGTATTTCCTTGGATGGGTTGTGGCGAATGCCCCGCATGTAAAGTCGGAAATGAAAATCTATGTGATGCACCAAAATCTATGGGTCTATTTCAAAATGGTGGCTATGCTGATTATGTTTTAGTTCCTAATTCTAAATATTTGGCAAAACTTGATGGCGTCGATCCTGATTCTGCAACCTCACTTGCATGTTCTGGATTAACTGCATACACTGCTATCAAAAAAGCAAATCAAAATTCTCCAGAGTTTATTGTAATTGTCGGTGCTGGTGGATTAGGACTAATGGGTGTACAAATTGCAAGTGAAATTACTAACGCAAAAATTATTTGTGTTGATTTGGATGATGCAAAATTAGAAACTGCAAAAGAAATGGGCGCTCACTTTACCGTGAATTCTAAAGACTCTGATACTGTTCAAAAAATTATGTCCATATGTAATGATAAGGGCGCAGATAGTGTAGTTGACTTTGTAAATGCTCCTCCAACTGTAAAAACTGGTTTAGCAGTATTGAGGAAAAGAGGGAATCTTGTTCTAGTTGGATTATTTGGTGGCTCTTTGGAGTTGTCTCTTGTAACAATCCCTCTCAAATCAATTACCATTCAAGGTGCATACACTGGAAATTACAATGACATGGTTGAACTACTTGCACTTGCAAGAAAAGGAACCATAAACCCAGTCATCTCAAAAAGATATTCTCTTGATGAAGCAAATACTGCATTAGAGGATCTTAAAGCACGTAAAATCCTGGGACGTGCTGTTATCAACCCATAATCAATATTGTAAATGTTATTAAATCAAAAAACCATATGATGAATATTGGATATTAAAACAGGCAGTGAAGTTGCACTTGCACATTTAAAAAATAAACAATTCATTACTGCTCATAGCTTATTTACTACTCAGGCAGAATCTGTAAAAAAATCCGATCCTGTGAAATCAGCACTATTGTATTTACTTGCTGCTGAATGTAAAAAACAACATGGAAAAGAATCTGAAAATGAAATTAGAGAAGCTGGTAATTTGTTTTTAAAATATTCTACTTTAAAAGACTCTGAAAATCTAAAAGGTGCATTACTTTGCGCATCAAAATGTTTTTTGAGTTTAGGGGAATTCGATTTAGCAAGAGATACTTATCAACAAGCAAAGACAATGTTTTCTACACCAATTCAAGTCACAAGACCAATTGTAATTGTAGATGACAGTAAAGCAATTGCCTTAAAGTTGCAAACATATGTTGAGAAATTAGGATATTCTGAGATTCATGTTTATGAAAATGGTAAAAATGGTATTAAAGGATGTAAGAATTTATTCTCTGAAGGAAAACATCCTATTGTTCTTTTAGATATGGGATTGCCTGATCTTGAAGGTGATGCTGTTGCAGCAAAATTACTTAAAGAAAAATTAGATTTGCAGATTGTTGTTATCACTGCTGATGAGAAAACAACTGAGCGTGTAAACAAAACACTAAGCTCCGGTGTATCTGCGTTTATTCAGAAACCCTTTACACTTGATGAAGTCAAAAAAGCACTTGATGTAGCAGAGGCAGAGTATTCTCTATTACAATAAAAGTAATGACATATTGAGAATGTTTACATCTCTAATGTCTATTTCATTTATTCTATAATCAATTAATTCTTCAGAGAATTTTTCTACAATTTTCTCTGATGTGTTATCTTTTTCAGCTTCGATTTGAACAATAACCTGCATGTTCCATTCCCCTTCCATGTTGGCAACAAGAACGTAATTGTTTAATTTTTTCACAAAATCTGTAATGGAATCTCTAACTGTTTCAAGTGATTTTGATGGTTTTAGTTTCATCATTACTGATTGATATTTGTTAATTCCAGAAACATCTGTTAGAACTGCTTTGTATCCTTTAATGATTCCACTTTTTTCTAAACGTTCTATTCTTTTTCTAATTGTTCTATCCGAAACATCATGTCCTGATTTCTCTAATTCTGCAGCAATTTCCTTTGATGGTGTCCTTGCATTTTTATTTAGAATTTCAATAATCTTCTGATCTACTTTGTCTAGATTGGACCAAGCATCTTCACTCATACTAGTTATGAATCCTAACGCCTTTTGAATTTTTGTTTAATTTTGTGCCTATGCTATGAAATTGACTATTCCTCTAATATCCAACCTGACTCAAACAAGTCTTTATGTTGTTCTTCACCCACTCCAGTTGCAAATCTCCAGATAAATGGCAACTCTGTATTCATCTTTTCTTTAATTTTCAATAAAGACTCTGTTTCAGAATTTAGATTCTCATCTGCTGTTTTATGTTCTTTACAAAACTTGCATTTCTCATCAAGTGTAATTGGTTCTGATTCAATTAGTGGATATGTTTTGCATGCAAGAGGTCTATCCTTGTAAATTTTACATGGAAATCCATTATGGGGTGATTTGTTTCCACTTTCTGTATCGAGAAATGGGCAAGTATTTCCGTTTTTTTCAATTCCCATCATTTGATATGCTAAAATTTTTGTTGGACTGGTATCTCTATTATTTGAGACTCCGATTCTTGGCAAAATTTTGATATCTAGATTGTTTTCCTTTGCTAATTTTTCTATTCTTTCTTTTTCATCAGGTAATATCAAAACTCCAATCTTTCCAAATTCTTTACTTGGATAATATTCTCTTTCAATACAACATTGAGAGCACTCATCAATACACCTGAATTCCACAAATTCTTTCTATTTTTCAACGAATAAAACTCATTATGAAAATCAAAAACCTACCAGTTATATGCTCATTATGTAAATTACTTTCATGGGTAAGCGCCAAGTAAAAAGTGAGAGTGCACTAAAAGAGATTCGTCTTCCTGAAGAAGGTGAACTGTTTGGTAGAGTTCTCAAAATGCTTGGTGGTGAGAATGTCTTAATCAAATGTACTGACAATGTTACAAGACGAGGTAGAATTAGAGGAAAACTCAAGAGAAGAGTTTGGATCCGAGATAATGATATTGTAATTATTGCACCTTGGGACTTTAATGAAGCTGAGAAAGGCGACATCGTTTGGAGATTTACACTTCCTCAAGTTGAATGGTTAAAGGAAAACGGACATATTCCAAAAGATTTCTAATTTAATACCTTAGTTAATATAGTGAATAAATCATTTCTAAACCAAATGGAACAAGGTACCGTAAAATGGTTTAACCGTACTAAGGGCTTTGGTTTTATTGAAAGAGAAGGTGGAGACGATTTGTTTGTTCACAAAACAGATGTTGACGGATTCATCAACGAAGGCGATAAAGTCGAGTTTGAAATCGGTGAAGGCAGAAAAGGCCCAGCCGCACAAAAAGTCAAAAAAACAGAGTAGACAATGAATTTTTAATTTAAGATTTCAATTTTGTTTTCTTAACCTAGTCTATCTTTTTCTTATTTTTCCAATTAATTTCAAAAGTTTGTGGTCCCGCGGGGCGGAGTTGAACCACCGACAACCCGGTTTCTGTATGCCTGATATGCTGTTATTTGGTCAGCCATCTAAAGCCAACAACTACAGCCGGAAGCTCTACCAGGCTGAGCTACCACGGGACAAAACAAACGAAGGTTACTGCTATTAAAAAACTATCGTAGTCCCATTATCCGAACTAGTATATAATCATAAATAGATGGAATGTGGGGTTGTTCTTAATTGTCTGAATTAAAATTAAGTTATTCTGGATATGTTTGCGCACCTTATTTACACTCACATGAATCAATCGAACTAAGAGATTCTTGGTTAAAATCAAAAAATATTGAACGATTATACTTTGTTACTGGTACGTTTTCATCTGAAAGTAAACCATACTTTTCAGACTCTACAAATCACTATCTTTTAGCAAAATTCAAAGACAGTTCAAAGATTGCAGACGATCTTACTGAATATAATCAAGAAAAAACATCCTTTGTCTTTAACATGAAAGATGATCTTTTCCAACATGAAGTTATTGGAAAAGTAAATTTTATTTCTGCATATTATTTGGAATACGCTGACAATGAAGATATTTCTGAAATTGCTAGTTTACTCGTAAAAAAAGATCAAATTGAGTGTGCAGGAACAGGAAATATGGAAACATTTTGTAAAAATCCTGCTAAATTTACATTCCCATACGCTGAAAACATCATTGTAATTGAAGTTGCAAGTGAGAAAAGTCATCAGAGTGTCAAGAAATACTGTGAGCAAACAAGACGAGATGCTAATAGAAAAGGTCTGTCAATGACTAATTTGATTAGTCTTTCAATTTTAGAACAGATAAAGTAGAAAAGTTAAATATTCGAGCAAAACCTGTTTTTTCATGAGTAAGCCATCTGATCTTGGTTCATTAAAAATTGGTTCTTACATTCTATTACCACATTCAGATCAACCCAGTGGTGAACCATGTAGAATCGTTGAATATGATACATCAAAACCAGGAAAACATGGTGCAGCAAAAGCAAGAATTGTTGCTGAAGGAATTTTTGATGGTCAAAAAAGGCCACATGTGGGACCTGTCAGTATGCAAATTCATGTACCTATGATTAACAAAAAAGTAGGACAGATTATCTCCATGACTGGTGAGACCGTTCAATTGATGGACTCTGAAACTTTTGAAACAATTGATGTTACATTGATTGATGATGAAGTTAAAGGAAAATTAGAAAATGGACAAAATGTCGAATACTGGGTTGTAATGGACAAAACTAAAATCATGCGCATTAAGACATAGTCTGGATGCTGATGATTATCGGAAAAGCCGTCTGATTTATGATGACGATTATGAGTGTTGAAGCGTCCTTGAATAAACTTAAACAATTGTTGAATTGATTTTTCTATAAAATGAAACTCGCATCTCTCTTTTCAGGTGGAAAAGATAGCACATATGCTATTCACCTCGCACAAAAACAAGGACATGAAGTTAAATGCCTGCTAAGTATATTCACAAAATCCGATGAAAGTCATTTACTTCACCATCCAAATATTCAATGGACAAAACTCCAGGCAGAATCGATGCAAATCCCACAACTTACAATTAATTCTACTTCTGATGAGACCGGCGATGAACTTTCTATATTAGAAAATCTACTAAAAATTGCAAAAGACAAATATCGCATTGAAGGAATAGTTCACGGTGGAATTAAAAGTAATTTTCAAAGAGAAAAATTTGAAAAAGCCTGCTCCAAAAATGGTTTGACCGTAGTTGCACCATTATGGAATCTTGAACCAGAAAAATACATGAATGATTTACTTGATGAAAATTTTATTTTTATTATGATTACAGTGTCTTCTAATGGATTAGATGATTCTTGGTTGGGAAAAACAATTGGACATTCTGAAATCATAATCCTGAAAAAACTATCTGATAAGTTTGGATTTAATCTAAATTTTGAAGGTGGTGAAGCTGAAACATTTGTGGTTGACTGTCCTTTATTTTCAAACTCGATCAAAATTAATCAAGCTGAAAAAAAATGGGATGGCTATAGAGGAAGGTTTGAAATAGTGGATGCGGAATTGAATTACAATGCTTGATGGACTTAAGACTAGTCTTAGCGACGCAATCAAAAAGATTGTTAAATCTTCTGGAATTGATGAAGAACTAATCAAGGATCTTTCAAAGGATGTTCAAAGGGCACTATTACAATCAGATGTTAATGTGAGATTGGTACTTGAAATTACTAAACACCTTGAAGAGCGTGCTCTAAATGAAACCCCTCCTCCAGGTCTATCTAGAAAAGATCACATTGTAAAAATCTTGTATGATGAACTTGCCAGTCTTCTTGGAAATGAATCTGAATTTGACTTTAAACCTGGAAAACAAAATAAAATCATCTTACTTGGAATCCAAGGAAGTGGAAAAACCACAGTTGCTTCTAAACTTGCCAAGTTTTTGACTAGACAAGGATACAAGGTTGGTGTCATTGGAGCTGATACGTACCGACCTGGTGCATTAGTACAACTCAAAACAATGTGTGAAAAATCCAATGTTGAAGTATATGGTGAAGAAAATAACAAAGACTCTCCCAGTATTGTTCAGAGTGGTCTCAAACATTTTGAAGATCAACCTCTAGATGTTATACTAATTGATACAGCTGGACGTCATAAAGAAGAAAAAGATCTTCTTGAAGAGATGGATAGAATAAACAAAGTCGCTGATCCAGACCTCGCATTACTGGTAATTGATGGAACAATTGGACAACAATGTTTCAATCAAGCTGAAGCATTTCACAAAACGATCCCTGTAGGTGGTGTAATAATTACAAAATTAGATAGCTCTGCAAAGGGTGGTGGTGCATTAGCAGCATCAGCTGCAACTGGTGCACAAATCATGTACATTGGTACTGGTGAAAGAATAGATGATTTAGAAAAATTCTCTCCAACAAGATTTGTTGGTCGTCTATTGGGAATGGGTGATATTCAAGCTGTTTTGGATTTGGCAAAACGTTTGGAAAGTGAAAGTGATGATGACCGAATGAAGAGGATATCTAGTGGAAAAATGAATATGGAAGATTTTCTATCCCAATTAGAAGAAGTAACCAAGATGGGTTCATTACAAGGAATTCTTGAAAGTATGCCTGGTCTTTCTGGAATGGTAAAAGATGACCAAGTAAACCAAATGGAAGACAGAGTTACAAAATGGAGATACATTATCCAAAGTATGACTACTCAAGAAAAAGCAGATCCTGAAGGACTGCTAAATTCTTCTAGAATCAAAAGAATTGCCCGTGGTTCAGGCTGGCCTGAGGGTGAGGTTAAAGAATTGATGAAAAATTACAAAAATTCTAAGAATATGATGAAGGCCTCAAAGGGTAGACAGATGCAAGGTACTCTTAGAAGAATGGGATTGGGTTAGTTTAACAAACAAATTTTTTACATCATGTCTGCTTATCAGAAAATTACTCCTATTGCAAATCAAATATTAAAAAAGTATGATCTATGTGATCACTGTCTTGGAAGATTATTCTCAAAACAACTTCATCTTTCATCAAACAAACTTCTTGGAAGAAAATTAAAGAAAAATTCAAAATCTAATCCTAGATGCTACATTTGCAAAAATCTGTTTGAGAACCTGAATTATTTTCTAAAACTCATGCTTGATTCTGCCTCTTCACACTCCTATTCCTCATTTAATGTTGGTATAACCATCAAACCCTCCATAATCGATAGAGACGATGTCATTCGCTCAAAATACAAACTAAAAGGAATTGATGGAGTCAAAACTGACATTACAAAAGAATTGGTAAAATTATTTTCAAAAAAAACCAAAAAGAAATTTGATTATTTAGATTCAGAAATTGTTTTTACTGTAAATCTGAAGGATGAATCCTGTAGTGTTAGATCAAAATCATTAACTCTTTCTGGAAGATATGTTAAACATGCAAGAGATTTTTCACAAAAACAAAAGTCTTGTTCTAATTGCGCTGGTAAGGGATGTAGAATTTGTGATTTTCATGGCATATCTGAATATGATAGTGTCGAAGGTGAAATCTCTCAATTTCTTTTCAAAAAATTGGGTGGAACTACTGCAAAATTTACATGGATTGGAGGTGAGGATAAATCAAGTTTAATTTTAGGTACGGGAAGACCATTTTTTGTCAAAATTCAAAATCCTCACAAAAGAAAACTAAGAAGTAATTCTGCAAAATTGGAGCATATTGAAATTAGTAATATGAAAATTGTTTCAGACTCTCCAAAAAAACCCTTGAAATTCAATTCTCTAGTTGAAGCAAAAATTTCTACATCCTCAAAAATTGACTCTAAACTTTTACAAAAATTAAAAATTCTCCCCAAAAATCCAATTGTAGTGTATGAAAAATCTGGAAAACGATCTGAGAAAAAAATCCTTTCAATAAAATACAAAAAACATGATGATGCTTCTTTTACATTATTTTTCAAATTTGAAGGGGGCTTACCTGTAAAACGCTTTGTTACTGGCGATGATGTTTCTCCTGGATTAAGTCAAACTCTTGGTATGCCTTGCAAATGTGTTGAATTTGATTTTCATGATGTTGAAGTCAAATGATAACAATTAACTAGCTCTGAATATTTCAAGATGTCATGCCGATAAGAAAAAAAGGTAAACATCAAAGACATGCTGATCAGAGAGCAGAAACAAGAAGAAAAAAGAAAGCAAAATCTGGAAAACCTAGATCCTAACCAAATCAACCTTTTTACATTCAAAATTGTCGAGGGATGATGTTGGATCCACTAGTTCGTTTCAAAGATGCACATTCTAAAGGAATAATTCCAGATGATGTGTATGACCTTACAATCAAACGTTTTCCAATTACTGTTGAAGGAATTAACAGAATTGAAAAAGCATCAGGAATACGTTACCCTGTTGCATATGTAGAACCATCACTTGTCATATCTGCTCCCAACCCTAATTCTTATGAATATGGGATTTTGTTTGCAAGAACCATTCCTGTAGTGTTTGATGAGAAATTTCAAGTTGTAATCCAAATCTCTGCTCCTCTAGTAGCTTATGGCCTCAAAGGCACGATTCATGCAATTTTAGCACATGAATTTTTACATTTTCTAGAACTGATTCGAAAAATTTCAAAGATGGAATTACTTTCAGATGAAATCTCTGGAAATTTATTTGAAAATGTGTATAGTGATGAAACTAGATTGTTTGAACCTAGAGTTGTTTTCAAAGATCGTACATTACTAAACCACATTACAAAAAAATTCCCTGCAGGATTTCGTGATTATAAACTAGAAGATAAAGTTACAAAATTTTGGATTGACAAAAATCTTCCTAAAACAAACATCTCTTTAGATACTAACACTGTAAAATTATCTGCAGATGCTCTTTCAAAAATCAAACTTGATCCTGCATTTGTTTCTAAAATTGAACAACTAGAAGAAAAGAGTTCTAAAGTTCGTAAAAAGAAATTATACTGATTTTAAAATATTTTATTGATTAAATTCTGTTAAGCCACATTTTCCACATGTGTGTCTATCTTTGTGTTCTGACATGAATACGCCTTTACCACATCTTGAACATATTTTTTTAATTCTAGATACTTTGTCTCCGTCTACTTTGTAGTATCCATAGACATTTGGGCTAGAACCTTTTTTGCCTGCCATTATTCAGACTTCTCCTCTTCTTTAGGTTCTTCAGCAGGTGCTTCTTCAGATGCTGCCTCTTCTGCTGGAGCTTCTTCAGCAGGTGCTTCTTGTGCTGCTGCTTCAGCTTCAGCAAGTTTTGCTTTTGATTTTTCTAATCTTGAGAAAATTGTTGGGTTGACATGTTTTTTTGCCAATCCTTCATCTTCGTAAACAAAGAAAGTTCCTGTTACAATTGGTTTTCCAACATGAGTTTGTAATCTCATTGGAATTACCACTTTACCATCAAGTTTGAATTCTTTAGTAATCATGTCTACTGCTTCTAATTTCTTGAGTTTTCCTGCCAATCCAGCAAAATTGCATGTTAACTCTCTTCTAGATAGGAAGGTGTTATCTACGTCTGTAAGGGTCTCAATTATGGACATGTATCCAAAATCCTTTAGATATTTCATATAAACCTTGATTGAAATAGATAAGAAATTTAAGAAAATCTTGGGTAAATCTTACTATGGAACGCTATATGCTGCATTTGAAAAATACTCGCTATGGCCCTGAAAACTCGCGTGAGGTTGTTTACAAAGCAAGAGATCTTGCATCTGACATGAATGCTTCAATTAGAGTTGCCAGAATTGCCAAAAAATTTGTTGAGTTGGATGTTTCAGTTGAAAAAGAAGATCTAGACAAATTAATTGAAAAATTATCTCCAATTGGGCCTATTGATAACATTCGTCATGTCTTTGAAGAAGAAATCGATAAAGAAAAAGGAATCACTGATGGAATTTTCTATTTTAACAATGAGAGATTTTGGGAAAGTCATGAAGCATTTGAAGGAGTTTGGAAGAAATGCTTTGGTAGAGAAAAAGAAGTTGTACAAGGAATTATCTTAATGGCGGTAGCCTTTGCACATGGTCAAAAAGATGAGTTGAGCATTGGAATTGGAATGCTTAGAAGAGTTTTAGAGAAATTAGGAACATCTCCTTCTACATATCATTCAATTGATGTAGATATGATTAGAACTAAAGCAGTTGAGATGCAACAAGCAAACAAACTGACTACGTTTGAGATTTGATTAATTCTAAAGATTTTGTAACTACGTCTGCACCTTGAAGAAGACCTATACTTCCTTTCTTTGCTTGGGCTTCAGTCATTCTTGTGGTGCCATCTTTTTTGATAAAATCTCCAGAAACTAAGACTGGAACTGGGTCATCACTGTGACCTTTGTTAATACATGGAGTTGAATGGTCTGCAGAAATTACTATTGCAACCTTGTTTGTATCAATATTTTCTACAAGTGTTTTGAAGAATCTTTGGTCAATCTCTTCTATGTTTTTCATTTTTCCTATAGCGTCACCATCATGTCCAAATTCATCTGGTCCTTTGAGATGAACGTAGATTGAATTTTGTGTCTCCATTGCTTTTGCAGCAACTCTTGCTTTTTCTTCATAATCAGTTAGTCCTCCAGCTTCAAATGCTTTCATCTTTAGTACTTCTGAAATTCCTAATTCTACTGGCATGTCTACAATGCATGAAAAATTCATACCATACTTTTCATTAATTGGAATTACATCTGGATACTTGTTTCCTGCATCTCTAAGTAAAATACAACTAAGTTTCTTTTTTCCTTGCTCTTCTCGTTTTTTGTTGATTTGACTCTCTTTACAAATACTGATTGTTTGTTCTGAGAATTCATTTACGGTATTTGCAGTAGATTTTGCACCCTCAATATCTTCTAAAGGTAAACATTTTTCAATTTTCAGAAAGTCTCCAACAGCTTTTGCAACTCCCATACCTCCAATGTTGCTATATGCTGGGTCTGTGTTTGTGATTTTTGATGATAATTTGTTTGCATTATTTCTTATTCTAACAGTAACTCTGTGACCAATTGTAGGTGATACTACAACAGATGTGTCTGGATTTGAGAACTTTACCTTCTCTTCAATCTCTTTTGCTATGCCATCTGCATCTTCTTTTTCAATATGTCGTCCTGCCCTTCTGTCAATAATGACTTCTTGATCATCTAGTGTGGAATAATTTCCTCTTAATGCAAGGTCTCCATCTTTAAAATCAATACCAATTCCTATTGCTTCAATAACTCCTCTTCCTGCATAATCTTCATGTTTGAATTTGTATCCTAACATGTTGAAAACTGCAATATCTGATTCTGGTGCAATACCTTTTCCAACAGAAATCACTTCTCCTATTGCTCCATTGCTGGCAATTTTGTCTAAAATTGGAGTATTTGCAGCCTCTAGTGGCGTTTTTCCATCTAAATCTGGATGTGGAAGGTCTCCTACACCATCTAAAAGAACGTAAATCATGTGAACATCTGAATTATCCAAGATCTTCCCCTGATTATCTCAGATCTGATAGTCTCCTTTAAAGCTTGCAAAAGTTTTGCGATCAAAACAACAAGAACTTTCTAGTTTCTTATTTTTTATTTCTAAATGGAATATTTTTTGATGAAATTCGTATTTTCTTATTTTTTACAATTTTTTTTCTGAAAATAATTTTCGAATTTAGATGTTAATGGATCTTAGTAAACGTTTTAACAGACATTTACTGAAAATTACCATTATGGGAGATATGCGCAAAGACTATGTTTCTGAGCGTTTCATGATTGTCTCAAAAAAAGAAGAGAAAGTTAAAGATCCAAAAAAATCCCCATTTGCACCTGGAAATGAATCTATGACAAATCCTTCTGTCTTGTCACTTGTTGCAAAAGATGGAATGTTACAAAGATTACAAGATAGCGATGATGAATTTGTTGAAGGATGGTCAATTAGAGTTTTTGAAAGTAAAAACCCAATTGTCTCAGTTGAGACAGAGAACTCTTACAGTGATAGACCATTTTACAGTGAACCTGCATATGGTTATCACTACATTGTTGTTGCATCCCCAAATCCGAAGGACACTTTTGCAACCATAGATACTGAACAGTGGTCAAACATCTTGGTTGTTGTTCAAGATCGATTAAGATGGCTCTATACTCAAAAAGGTGTTACGTATGTTTCAATTTATGCTGATCAAGGAGAACTTTCTGGCAGCACAAACCCTCATCCTCATCTCAATATCTTGACATTTTCAACAATTCCTCCAATTATTGAGGAAGAAGCAGAGGCATCTCACAAAATTCTAAATGAAAAGGGTGTGTGCCCAATGTGTCAAACAGTAAATGAGGAAATTAGTGGTCCTAGGCAGGTTCTTCAAACTGAAGGCTTTATCGCATATTGCCCCTGGTCTCCGTCATATCCGTATGAATTCTGGATTGCCCCTAAGAAACACACTACTAGTTTCTCAAAAATTACTCAAAAAGAAATCAATGACTTGTCCCTAATCCTAAGAGCCACACTTGGAGGTTTGTCTCAAACTATCAAAAATGTCTCATACAATCTAGTCTTTCATCTTTCTCCTGAGAAAAAGAACAGTAGACAGATTCATTGGCATATTGAAATTTACCCAATTACAAAATCTTGGTCAGGTTTGGAACGTGGATATGGAATTTTCCTAAATGATATTTCTCCTGAAGAGGCTGCAGAAAAATTAGGCGCTGCCTGTAGAAAGGAATTAGCCAATCTTGTTGGAATTGTATGATTTTTGAATAGTTTATTATTCAACTAAAATCTCCAATAAATTATGCAACTTGAACATTGGTTAGGACTTGGAAGTATTGCATTTTTCGTGTTATTCGTTCTTGTAGTAAGCTCACTTTACATTTTCATGTTTGATGATCCAAACACTTCTGATCTTCCTATAGATGCTGATAATTTTGCAAATCCGAAACTCCTACAATTCATATCTATTACAATTGCTCCTGGAGGAATTTTAGCTGCAGTTGCGTTCATTTTGTCAAAATATTATGGCTCTAAAAAAATTGGTGCAATGCTAATTGTGGATGGAATCATATTACTTGCTGGAATGGCATTTTCTCAAACTCTAATTGGCAATATTGCTGAGCCATACATTACAGATACTGTTTTGATACTACCTCCGCTGTTTATGGGATTGTCAATACTTGTATTCATTTTTGGAATACGTTTGATGAAAGTCAGAAAGCCTCGTCCAAAGAAAGAATATTTCTAAATGTGATCAAATCTTAATTCGTTGGCAACTTGTTTGAAACCTAGTTTTTCATAAAATGGCTTTACGTCATCAGTACAATCTAAAATTGTCTTGTAACAGCCTTGATTTTTGGCAATATCAAGAAGATATTTCATAATTTTTTCTCCGATTTTTTGCCCCTGGAAATTTTTATCCACAACCACATCTTCGATATGGCCTACAAGACCTCCTTGATGGATGAATTTCTGCTCAATCAATAATGTAGTAGAGCCCACCACTTTACCATCCATTTCTGCCACTGCTATGGTATAAGCTGGGTTTGAATCAATTTTTTTGAAAATCTCTTCTGCTTTACTTTTGTCAATATCGCTTGCTTTTCTTAATGAATCAAGTGATGTAAGAAAACCATTTTGCAAATCTTCAATTCTTAGTTTTCTAATTATAGGTTCAGCCATATTTTACCTCTTTTTAGATTTTTTAGCAAATTTTTCGTTTGCTTGCTTGTATGATTCTTTATTTCCAATATCGAGAAATCCTTTTTTTGTAACAAAACTACTAACTAATTTTTTATTTTTCATTGCTTTTTTAATTACATCATCCATTCCATATGGTTTGTTTTTTGGAATGTATTTCAAAATACCTGGCTCCATTACATAACACCCCATGTTGATATTTGCTTTAATCTCTGGCTTTTCTTCCCAACTTGTAACTTTACCCGTCTTTGAGGAATGAATTACTCCGTATTGCAAATTAGTTTTGTATTCGTATAGACTCATAGTTGTAAATGCTTTCTTTGCTTTGTGTTGTTTTATCATGTTTCTAAGACTAAAATCAAAAATTGAATCTCCATATACGCAAACAAAAGTATCATCGATAAACTCTTCAGCAGTTTTGAGTTGGCCTGCAGTTGCTAGTGGTTTTTTTGAAACTGCATATTCTATATTGACTCCAAACTTTTTTCCATCTTTAAAATAATCTTGAATCTTTTCTTTACGATAACTTACACACAAAACTATTGACTTTACTCCATTTTTTTTATTCCAGTCTATTAGATGCTCTAGAATTGGTTTTTTGCCTAATGGTAACATTGGTTTTGGAGTTTTGAGTGTTAGTGGACGTAATCTTGTGCCTAAACCACCTGCTAGAATTACTGCCTTCACAGATATCATTTCGTATGTGAGTATTTATGTTCGAGGATGATTTGATACTGAATCTTATCCTTTAATTTTTGATATTTTTTCTAAAACATTTTCTGGTGTTTTACCAAAAACTATAATCATTGGTTCTTTTCCAAAATCTCCTTTATGAAAAATGATATCTGGAACTGTTTTTGAATTTTTTATTGCAGAATTTATTCCCCATCTGATTGTAGAACCTTGAATCTTTACATTTTTAGGCTCTTTGCTGCGGTCATAACTGCTAACTTTTAATTTTGATTTTTTAATTTTTGATAGAGTTGTATTTTGATATTTTAAATTAATTGCAGAACAAATTTCTGGATATTTTTTATTCATTGATAGCAACGCAGTTGCAACATGTTTTGATCCCCCATACTTCAAATCCCCTGCCATCAAAACCTCTTTTCCAGCTTTTACAATTCTTCCTGAAACACCTAAAACATCTTTTGTGGATTTTGGTTTTTGTTTTGAGAACACAAAGTTCGTCTGACACTCTGGAATGTTTTTGTAAATCCCCTTCATTTTTGTAAATTCAGTTATTGCTGATGATAATTGCCCTTCAATTCCATTTTCACTTGGAATGTCAGTAATCACAATCCCTTTTCCAATTTTTTTTGCATTTTTTATTGAATTGTATGTGAATTTTTTTGCAAAATATAGTGATTCTTTGATACTTTTCTTTTTTGCAAGTGAGTAAATTAGAGCAGCAGAATGATTACATCCACTACCGTGATTGATTTTAGGAATTTTATTTCCTGAAATGATGTATTTTGAATTTTTTTCTAGAACAAAGTCTGACACTATGTTCTTTTTATCTTCAATTCCTGTGATTATGACGTTTTTTGCTCCCATATTTTGAATCTCTTTTGCTACTTTTTCAGGCGTATTTTTTGTTGAAATTTTAATTTTTGAAAGTATTTCTGCTTCTGTTTTGTTTGGTGTAATTATTGTTGCAAGAGGAATGATATATTTTTGAAAATCTTTTTTTGCATTATTTTCTATTAGACTTCCTCCTGTTGTTGATTTTATCACTGGATCAACTACAATTGGGATTTTTAATTTGTTTAATTGTTGATGAATTACTTTGATAATTTTTGAGTTATACACCATTCCGATTTTAATTCCGTCAATTTTAAAATCTGAAAATAACGATTCTAATTGTTTTTTTAACATTTTATGTGAAACCGGTTCTACAGTTCCAAATTTTGAAGTATTCTGACTTGTAATTGCTGTTATTGCTGTTAGTGTATGTGCACCTAATACAGAAAATACTCTGATGTCACTTTGAATTCCTGCCCCTGATGATGGATCAGATCCACCAATTGAAAGAATATTCACACTATTTTCTAATCTCAAACACTAATCTATTTTTCTTTTATAGTTTGAAGTTTTTTTGATATTGTTGACTGGAATTCCTCTGATTAACGATTCCCCTCCAGAAGAACTTCGTTGTACTACATGTTTGTTGCCGATGCAGTACCAAACAAAGAAGGATGGAAAGTTTTTGTGGCAATGTTTCAAATGTGGAAAACAATATCTTGTATCTGGAAATGCAGATGATTCTGTAGAAGAAAGTTGGAGTCCTCCAAGATAATGACTGAAATAGATTCTATAAAATCCGAAAATCAGAAACTACGTCAATACATTTCATTGTTACACGCTGAACATGAATTATCTCAAAGAGTTTCTGAAATAAAGCAAAATTTCTCAAATTCTCCTGATTCTGAACGTATTATCAAGCCTATTTTAGATAGAATCACAAAAATCCAATCTGAAAAACTTTATCTCCAAAACGAATTAAATCTAAAATAGTTTATTCTGATGCTTGAGTGACACAATCAAAAGAACAGAATTCATCTCTCATACTGTAAAATTCTTTTCCACAATGCCTGCATTCTCTAATGGCTCTCATGTGATCCAATACACATTATTCGATTTAAAGGCGATCCATTTTGCTAATATATTACCAATAAAATTTCAAGCGATCAACAAATTTTTGTAACTTCATGATTGTTTAAATCAGGCAATAGCCTAGAATATTTATGACAACTCAAATGACTGCTGCAAGACGCGGTGTTGCAACTGATGAAATGAAACAAGTTGCAAAAGATGAAGATATTACTCTTGATTGGTTGATTCCAAAAATTGCAAAAGGCTCTATTATCATTCCAAGCAATAATTGTAGACCCCAAAAAATTCACAATGTTGGAATTGGAAAAGGTCTGAAAACTAAAGTAAATGTTAACATTGGAACTTCTACGCTAAATGTTAATCTTGAAGAGGAGATTGAAAAAGCAAAAGTTGCCGTAAAATATCATGCAGACACTATGATGGATCTTAGTGATGGTGGAGATGTAAAACACATCCGAAGAACTTTGTTGGAAAATGCACCAATAACTTTTGGCACTGTTCCAATTTATGAAGCATACAACTATGGTGTTGAAGTACACAAAAATCCTCTGAATCTCACTGAAGATGATTATCTAAATGCATTTGAAAATAATGCAAAAGATGGTGTTGATTATACTACTATTCACTGTGGAATCACAAAAGATATTGCAAAAAGAATTCTCAAAGTCCAAAGATATGGCGGAGTTGTAAGTAAAGGTGGAACAATTACTGCTGCATGGATGCTAAAACATGATAAAGAAAACCCATACCTAACTCATTATGATTATCTTGTAGAAATGGCCAAGAAATATGATGTAACCTTTAGCCTAGGGGATGCCCTTAGACCTGGCTCAATTTTGGACTCTCATGATGAATTACAAGTTCAAGAGATGATTAACATTTCCCAATTAACTAAACGTGCACATGAAAAAGATGTGCAAGTAATGGTTGAAGGTCCAGGACATGTTCCATTAAATGAAGTTGCAGCAAATGTTAGACTCGCAAAATCTTTGATTGGTGATGTTCCTTATTATGTTCTGGGACCATTAGTAACTGATGTTGCATCTGGACATGATCATATTGCAAGTGCAATTGGTGCAGCTGTATCTGCAAGTGAAGGTGTTGATCTTTTGTGTTATCTTACGCCCTCAGAACATCTTGCATTGCCAAATGCTGAAGAAGTAAAGGCTGGATTGATTGCATATAGAATTGCTGCACATGCTGGTGATCTTGTAAAAATTCGTGATAAAGCGATTAAATGGGATATGGAGATGACTGAAGCTCGACGTACCCTAGATTGGGAAAAACAACTTGCGTTATCTATTGATCCTGAAGAAGCTGCTAAGATTCATAGCAGAACTGGTCAGCATCCTGGTAACAATGTACCTTGTACTATGTGTGGAGGTGCCTGTGTTTACATGATGTTGCCTCAACAAAAAAAGTATGAAAAAGAAAACGAAAATCTACAACAAATTGAATAATACTTTTTCAAGACTTGGTACTGTTTCATAATTTTTCAACTCCTCAATCTCTATCCATTTAAAATCTGAATTTTCCCAATTAAGTTTGATAGTTGGATTTTTAGCTTCAAACAAAAATGGAAAAATCTCCCATTCATGATTTTGGTATTGTGGTGAGTTAACTCTCATTCCTTCAGCTGATTTTACTAAAGTTATTTCATCTTCCCTAATTCCAACTTCTTCAAAAATCTCAATTTTTGCTCTTTTGAGTGGTTCTTCATTTTTTTCTATGATTCCGCTTATACCTGCCCATAAACCCCTCATGGTTTTGACTTTGTCACTACGTTTTAGAATTAGTAATTTTTCATTTTCTTTAATGAATGACGTAACTATCTTTGTTGAGCGCATTTCCGTTATTTTTCAACGGCTTTGACCATCTTTGTTAGTTTCTTGTAAGATTCATCAATGTCCGTGTGTTTTGCTAATCTCTCTTGACAATCTTTGATGTAATTAACTACTTCTTCTGTTTTAGATTCTTGAACAGCAGTTAACAATCTTCCAATATCTTTCCAAAGTTCTTCGGCAACTCTGCGAATTTCTGGATTTGCAATAATTGTTTCAATTAGTTCTGGAGATTCTGTCATTATACTTTCAGCTAATGTTTTTTGAACTCTGAAAGTTGTACCTGACATTTTCTCTGTTAGTAACATCTTTTCATCCTTTGAAACAATGTTCGCAAAAACTAAATTCATTAAATGAGTAAGTCCTAGAATTACTGCAATCTTTTTGTCATGCTCTACTGCATCTATTGTAACAAAGTTTGCTCCTTCAAATAATGATTTTGTTACAGTTAATTCTTTTTTTGCATCTTTTATTGGAACTGAAATAATATTTTGACCTTTAATTGTTTTAACACCTGGTCCAAACATTGGATGGATACAAATTGGATTAATTTTTTCAGGCATTTTTGACAATGATGAAACAACCTTAGATTTCTCAGATGAAATCTCTATGAGGTATGTTCCTCGTTTCATCTCTTTTGCAATTAACCTAATAATTTCTGGTGTTCGTCTTGTAGGTGTGCATAATACCACATAATCTGCTTTGAGAATTGCTCCTACTAGTGAATCTGATTGTATGATTCCCTTGCCTGGAATTTTATTTTCTGAATCATAACCTGTTACTTCGAATCCCTTATCTGCAAAATACTTGGCAAACCATTGGCCCATTTGCCCTCCTGCACCAATAACTGTGACTTTCTTCATTGATATTCACTCATAATCTCCTTTAGTATATTCATCCCCTCAATTAGTGTTTTCTCGTCTTGACATGCAGAAATTCTTATGAAATTTTTATAATCTCCAAATCCTTCTCCTGGAGCTACTGCTAAACCCTTTTCAAGCGTACTGTTTGCAAATTTAACTCCGTCAAATCCTTCTTTATTGACCCTAGCAAAAATGTACATTGCACCATCTGGAACAACCATGTCCATATTCATTTCACTTGCCTTTTGAATCAATACATCTAATCTGCTTTGTACTGTTTTATTATTGTTGGATGTATCAGCTTCTAATGCCTTCATTGCAATGTATTGAATTGGTTCTGATACATTTGTAAGACATAATGCTTCTAATTTTGCCATTTTTTCAATGATGTTTATTTCTGCAATTGCATATCCTATTCTAAACCCTGTCATGGCGTGAGATTTTGAAAATGATTGTGTCACGATGCTTTTTTCATAATTGTAACTCAATACACTCTTCCAACTAGACTTTACATATTCTGAATAAATTTCGTCACTCAACACATAAAGATTATTCTTCTTTGCAATTTCAATAATTTGATCTTGTAATTTTTCTGGAAGAATCTTTCCAGTTGGATTGTTTGGGTAATTCAAAACAATCATTTTTGTATTTGAATTAATTACATTTTCAATTTGTTCTGTAGAAGGTTCCCACTTGTTTTCAAAAGATGTGTTTATTGTTCTTACTTTGATTCCTGAATTTAATGCACAATCTTTGTAGGCTGGCCATGCAGGCTCTATTACAATCATTTCATCTCCTGGATTTAGAAGCGTAGAAATTGCAGTAAATATCGAAAATCTTGCACCTGGACTAACTATAATATTTTCTTGAGATACATTTACGTTAAATTTTTTATTTACATGATTTGCTAACGCTTCTCTAAAAATTGGCATACCTTTTGCTTGTCCATATTTTAGAAACCCTTTATCATATACTTCTTCTAGTGCGTTTTTTACAATTGTTGGTGGTAAAAAATCTGGTTCACCTACTTCCATATGAATAATGTTTTTACCTTGTTGTTCCAATTCTTTTGCCTTGAGAAATATTGAAAGATGAGTTTGTTTGTTTGATGATTGAACTTTGATTGATTCATTTAACATAAAATTCAAAAATTTTGTAGCAATTTTTTCGTCTAGTCCAATTTCTTGACATAAAGAAATCACTTTTCCTCTTAGATTGTCTTCCCTTGTTTCGTCAGTTACTCCTTTACCGATGTTTTTTTTCACTTCACCAATCTCTTTTGCAATATCTGTTCTACTTTTGAGTAACTTGATCATCTGAAGAGTCACTTCGTCCATCTTATTGCGTAAATCGTTGATATCCGACATTTTCTTATAAAACAGGTTTGATTTGACCCGAAATTAGTCCATGATCTGCAATAGTTAATGCCACTAGAGAATCTACTACTGGTGCTGCTCTTGGAACAACACATGGGTCATGCCTTCCTTTCACTTGAAGTGTAGTCTCTTTTTTGGTTTTGATGTCAACTGTTGTTTGTTTTTGTAAAACCGATGATACTGGTTTGAATGCAATTCTCATGATGATGGGCATTCCATTGGAAATTCCTCCTAAAATCCCACCTGAATTATTTGTCTTTGTAACAATTTTTCCTCTTTTTAGAGTGTACAGATCATTATTTTCAGAACCATATAGTTCTGAACCCTTGAACCCTGAACCAAACTCTACTCCTTTTACAGATGGAATGGAAAACATTGCCTTACTCAAATCTGATTCTAGTGAATTGAATATTGGTTCTCCTAAACCCACTGGTACATTGGTTGTTATTGATTCAATTATTCCACCTAAGGAATCTCCTTTTTTTCTTGCATCTAAAATACTTGCTCTCATCATATTTGCAGTTTTAGTTTCAGGACATCTTACTTCATTTTTGTAAATTGATTTTGCCATTTTTTCATTGAATTGTCTTTCCATCTTTATTTTTCCAATTTGTGATGTGAATGCATTAGTTTCAATTCCTAATGTTACTTTGAGAAGTTTTCTTGCTATGGCACCTCCCATAACATGTGTCGCAGTTAGTCTTCCTGAAAATCGACCTCCTCCTCTATGATCATTATATTGATTGTATTTTACCATGGCAGGATAATCTGAATGGCCTGGTCTGAGTTTAGTTTTCAAATTTTCATAATCATTTGATTTTTGATCACTATTCCAAATCACCATTGTTATAGGGGCTCCTGTTGTGTGACCTCGAAATACTCCTGAGATGATTTCCACTACATCTCCTTCTTTTCTTTGCGTTGAAATTAAATTCTGACCTGGTCTCCTTTGGTCTAACATTTTTTGAATGTCTTTTTCGTCAAGCTCTAATCCTGCAGGACATCCATCCAAAACTGCTCCAATTGATTTTCCATGACTTTCCCCAAAACTTGTCAACACAAGACGCTGACCAATTGAACTTCCCGGCAACACAATATCATAACTAAATGATGCTTATAATTCCTCATTCTGAATTTTGGACAATTTTGATACTGATTTTGATTATTTTTTTTATACTTTTTTAGATTCAATTGAAATTTACAAAATATTGTATATTTTTATAAAATTATTATAATATATCCTTAAATATAATTATAACATATATAATATATGCAAAAACATGTAAATTTTACTGCATAATTTGCGCGGCCTTGTGAAAAAGACATGTTATCTACGCAAAAGCGTTGAGGGTGTGGAGAATGCTTTTCACCCTATACAGGGTCGCGCCTTTTATCCCTTTTAGTTACTTTTTATGAAAAAATTACTCTGTTTGAATTTTAGCTCCAATCCTATTCATCTCTTCAATGAAGTTAGGATATGAAACTTGAACAGATTCAGGATCTGTCACGGTACAGTTTCCAACATACATTCCTGCAATACAAAATGCCATGAATAGTCTATGATCATTTTCAGCATTTAATGCTGCACCATTAAGATTTTCTGTTGATTCTAAAATTAATCCATCTTCTTTTTCAACTACTTTAATTCCAAGTTTAACTAACTCTCTTGATGTTATTGCAATCCTGTCAGTTTCTTTGAGTCTTGCATGTTTTACATTGACAATTTCAATTGGATTTTCTGAATTTAATGCAAGTATTGTTAATGGCGGTAAAAGATCTGGTGAATTATTTAAATCAAATCTCCCACCCTTTAATTTTGTTGGTGATTTTATTTTAATTTCATTTTCACTAATACTCACTGTTACTCCCAACTGTTCTAATATGTCTAAGAAAACTTCATCCCCCTGTGGCAAGTTTCCAATACTTCCCTTGATTATTGTGTTATCTCCATTTAACACTGCTGCAGATAATAACAATGCCAGACTAGAAAAGTCAATTGGAACTGTAAATGTTGCAGTATTGTAAACTTGTGGTGAAATGTTGTATCTTTTGTATGGAATTAATGTTTGTACAGTAACTCCAAATTTTCTCATTGTTGCAATCGTTGCATCAAGATATGGTTTTGATACTAGATTTTCTTTAATTGAAAGATTAATTCCATTTTCAGTTAGTGGTGCACTAATTAGTAACGCCGAAATGAATTGGCTTGAAAAATTCCCTGGAATTATTACATCTCCACCTAAAATTTTTCCTTTGATTTTAATTGGTGGTTTTCCATCAGTTGATTGACATTGGGCTCCCATACTTGATAGTGCATCTAAAAGAGGCTGCATGGGTCTTTTCTGTAGACTCTCATCACCCGTTAATGTAATCTCTTCTGAAAATAAACTAGCAATTCCTGATGCTATTCTAATTGTTGTTCCTGAATTCTCAGTATTGATTTCAGGTACAATTTTATCGAATTTTATGGGATTTTTGACAATTATTGATGAATTCTCATTTTCTATTTCTGCTCCGAACTTCTTACATGCCTCAATTGTTGCAATAGTGTCTGCTGACAATAGCAGATTTTTCACTTTGCTACCATTTCCTGCAAGTGATGCAAGAAATATTGCTCTATGAGTATAACTCTTGTTTGGAGGACAAACTATCTGTCCTGAAATCTTTGATTTTTCTACTTTACACTTCATGAACTTCAGCCTTTTTGTTACTGATCTTTGAAACTATGATTTTTCCTTCTAATGATGAAAATGCTTTTTTGATATTAGATTCGTTTTCTTTTTTTGTAATTGCTGCGATTGCTGGACCGTTTCCTGAAACTGATGCGCCCAATGCCCCTCTTTCAATTAATCCTGTCACCATATCTGGATTTGAACTAAGAATTGATGCTGTAGCTAATCCATTAATTATCATTGCTTCCCAATAGTTTGCTTTCTTTGCTAGATTCCAAGCATGATCAAAAACTGAAGATAAAACTTTTAGTTTTTTTAGATTTCCACGTTTTCTATTTTTTGGAATAAATATTATTGCAATCAAATTGGATGGAGCTTTCTCAAAACTCATTCTTTTCTTCTTTGCATTGTCTGTTACATTAAATCCTCCATAATAACACGAACATGCATCATCATATGCCCCCGTTATGCTAACTTTGGATTCAATTGATGCATCAACACCGGCAAGTAAAATCTGCTGATCAGTAAATTTTGATTTGAAAATTTTCGCGCACGCTAATGCAACTGCCGATGATATTGCACTGGAACTTTTCAACCCATATCCTGTAGGAATTTCTGATTCTAATGTGATTGTTATCTTGTTATGCTCGAGGTCTTTTTTCGAAACAATTTTTTCAACTGTCTTATTGATCAAGCGAGAACTAAGCGTCTTGTTTTGAGATTGAATCACTATCCCTTTTCCAGGAGTTGTTTCGACTATGGCTTCAACTTTTAGGTCTATTCCTACTGTTGCTCCTTTTTGGTTTGCAATTGCGTTAACTATTGAGACTGCCCCATGAACTGTAGCCTTTGTTTTTACCATCAAAATCCTCCTAACAATGCTTTTTTCATGGCATTATAAGGTGCTTCCATACCATGCCAAATCTCAAACGCTCTTACTGCTTGACCTAATAACATTTCATATCCAAAAATCACAATGGCGTTTTTTTCTTTTGCCTTTTTTAGGAAATCTGTGTTCATTGGCATGTATATGATATCATAAACTACTGTTTTCTCACTAATTCCTTCAAGTGATATGGGACTGGCTTCTTTTTGCAACCCTATTGATGTTGCATTGACAATAATGTCGTAATTTTTTGCAGAATCTCCAACCTCGCCAATAGTTATTGCATTTGCCTTTAGACTGATTTTTTTTGCAAATTCTACTAGATTGTTTGCTCTCTCAATAGTTCTATTTGCAATTGTAATACTTTTTGCATTTTCTTTTGCAAACCCTGCCACAATTGCTCTTGCTGCTCCTCCCGCTCCTAGTAAAAGTACATCTGAATTTGCAATGTCTATATCTCTTTTCTTTAATGGTTCAAGAAATCCATCCATGTCTGTGTTGTATCCTTTTAGCACTCCATCATTGTTTACAACAGTATTAGTAGCACCAATCAAACTACACGATTCATCAATTTTATCCAAATACTTCATCATCTCAACTTTATGAGGAATTGTGACATTAAACCCATCAATTTTGATTTTTTTCAAACCTTCAATTCCTTCTCCAAGTTCATCTCTTGGAATTCTATATGCAATGTATGAGCAGTCTAGATTTAATTCTCTAAATGCGGCACTATGAATATTTGGAGATAGAGAATGATTAATTGGATCCCCAATCACTGCAAATGTTTTTCCCATAATATCTCTCGCGTAATATGATTGATTTAAACTCTCAATTGATGTAATGATTATTTTTTCAAGTTGGTGATTTTGTTTACTTCATCAACACTGAATTGACCTGGAGCAACTGGTTTTCCTAAAGATACGTATGTGTATGGACTACCCAAATATAGGCACAAAATCCTTGAAATTCTGCCTAAATCCCCCATGGCAAATGAGATTAGATTGTTTTTGCCTTTCTTACTGTATAATTCCAGCATTCTTGTTGAGTCATCCGTTGATTTTGCAGTACTGACAATTTTTACAAAGTTTGAGAATTGACTCATTTGAACCATCTTCTTTTTCAACTCCAAAGAATTTGGAGTTTTCTTAAAATCATGCCAAGAAATAAGCAATTTTGTTTTTGTTGATTTTAGATATTTTGCTAGTCCTGGATCACTTTTTAGAGTGTTAAACTCTACATCTAGTAAAAATGGATTGTATTCTGCAATCAATTTGATTACTGCAATTCTTTCCTTTTCATTACCTGGGAATTGACCTCCTTCTTTTTTTGGTCTTAGTGTACAAACTGATTTCTTCAAATCTTTTTTGATCATTTCTAATGTCTCTGGAATTTGTTCAATTTTTAGGAAATCAAAACGTATTTCAACAAAATCTGATTTCTTTAACGCAATTTTTAATGTTTGTTTAACTTTGTTAGGTGTTTTTTCTGCAATGGAAACACAAGTTTTGTACTTCATTTTATTTTTCTAAAATATATTCATCTGAAACTTCCATACCAAAGTGTCTACCTGTTGCAGGTTTTGAATGAACCATCACTGTATCTCCTTTCTTAAGATGTGTAACAGAAACTAGTTGTCCGTTTGGTTTTACAAAACGAATTGTTTCTGCGTCTTGTGCAATTATTCCTCCTATCTCTCCTCCAACTTTTGCTTTAATCATCAACATTGGTCTTCTTTCAATCTTTGATCTGCCTACGGTTGCTCTTCTTGCTTTTCCTTTAGAGTTTAGAATTAATACTTCTGAACCTGTTTCTACCTCTGACAAATAGTTGGTTGTTCCATCTGGAGATAATGTGTAACAATGTACTGCTCCTGCATTAACTCTAAATGGTCTTGGTGATGTAAATGATGATCCTACTGATTCGTTATGAACTAAAAACAAAAAGTTTGATCTACTTCCAATTAACATTCCTTCTCCTTTATGTAACATTGATGCAGTATCCACACAAACTCTTTCTCCATCCCCTACCTCTTTTATGTCGATAATTTTTGCAGGTTTCATGTCGAAACTTCTTGTTCCCAAGTATACCATTGCTTCTCTTACTTGGTTAATTGATGATGTACTGAAAATTACTCCATCTACTCCGACCTCTAGAATTGAAAACATCTTTCTTACTTCTTCAGGTGTTTTTGCAATTGCAAAAATTTTGGTATGTATTTTGTGAAGCTTTGCAATGATATTTTCTAGCGGAATTATCTTCCAATCTTTAACTTCTACAACTACAAAATCTAATCCTTTTTTTGCAATGGTTAGGATTTCTTCAATATCTGTATTTGATAACACTTGGAATTTCCTTCCAACTTTTTTGCCCTTTGGTTTTACTGCATTCTCTTTTTCAAGAACTACATAATTGGCATTATTTGATGGGTAAACGGTTTTTAATTTAGTCTTCTTTTTACCCAATTTCTTTGGATCAATGTAAACCATGTTGATTCCTTCATCCTCTAATTGCGGCAAAAGTTTGGCTAATTGTGCTTGTGAACCTTTGGGGGATATAATTAACTCTCTGCTCTTACTCAATTTTCTTCATTGCTTCCTTTGCTGTTCCCTTTCTGAAAATTATTTCAGCTAATGCTTCTACCATTTTTTCAGGTGTTTTGTGTGCAAAGATGTTTCTGCCATATGTGACACCTTTTGCTCCTGCTGTCATGGCGTCTTCAGTCATTTGAAGAATATCTAAATCTGTTTTTGCTTTTGGTCCGCCTGCAATTACAATTGGAACTGGTGTACTCTTTACAACTTTTGAAAATGAATCAATATCTCCTGTATACAATGTCTTTACAATATCTGCTCCACACTCTGCTCCGATTCTTGCAACATGTGCAACAACTTCAGGATCATGTGGGTCTTTGACATTCTCTCCTCTTGGATACATCATTGCTAATAGTGGCATTCCCCATCTGTGACATTGATCTGCAGTTAATCCTAATTGTTCTAACATCTCAGGTTCTTCTTTTCCTCCAATGTTGATGTGGAGTGAAACTCCATCTGCTCCTAGAGCAACTGCCTCTTTTACAGTACCTGTAAGCATTTTTCGATTTGGTGATAATGATAATGCAGTACTGCTTGAAAAATGAACTAAAACTCCGACTTTAGGTGGCTTTGGTAATGATTTGATTATGCCTTTGTTAATTATTACACTTGTGAGGCCATGACTTTCACATTTGTAAATTGTTGATGCTGGGTTCTCAAGACCCTCAATGGGACCATTTGAAATTCCATGGTCCATTGGAATACATAACATTCTTCCTTTTCTAAGAATTCGATTAAGTCTAATTTGGTTGCCTGATACCATGAGTGGATCTGCTTTTTGTGCCCTACTTAAAAATAACGTGTACCATTAATCTCAAATTCATTTAGATTTGAGCACAAAACCTCAATTGTTTTTTCTATCAAGGATTAAATAGAAATTCCAAAGGATGTAAGGCAATTGAGTCAGACTACTGAACAACTACAAAAAAGTGACATTAAAGATATTTTAGAAAATTCTCTTAATGGAAAAAGACCTGGTCCTGAAGACTGCATGAGATTATTGGAATCTGATGATGTTCATTTAATGGGACTTGTATCTGGTCATTTGACAAGAAAACAATTTGGAAAGAAAGCATCTTTTGTAAATAATATTATTTTGAATTATACTAATGTCTGTATCACTGACTGCAAATTTTGTGCATTTTACAGATCTCCTGGTGCTGATGACTCTTACACCTTAACTTTGGAACAAATCGAATCCAGAGTCAAAACTGCATGGGACATGTTTAAGATCCGGCAAGTCTTGATTCAAGGTGGACACAATCCAAATTTGAAAATTGAATATTATGAAGATGCCTTTAGGATGATTAGGGAAAAATTCCCCAAAGTCGGAGTGCATGGATTATCCACATCAGAAATTGACATGATTGCAAGAGTTGAAAAATCTTCTACCAAGGAAATTCTATCGCGACTCAAAGATGCTGGTTTACAATCAATGCCTGGTGCTGGTGCTGAAATCTTGACTGATTCAGTCAAAGAGATTATCAGTCCAAAGAAAATTTCCAGTGATGATTGGATTAGAATTATGGATGAAGCTCACTCTCTTGGAATTCCATCTTCTGCAACTATGATGTATGGGCATGTTGAAAACAAAAATGATATTGTCAAACACTTTTTCAAACTTGTAAAACTACAAGAAAAAACTAAAGGATTCATGGCATTTATCCCTTGGAATTTTGAACCCAACAATACTTTGATGCATGAGGAAGGATTGGTTGAATACGGTACTGGCGGAATTCAACTTTTGAAGATGATTGCAATATCTAGACTAATCTTTGATGGACTTATCCCTCATATCCAATCCTCATGGCTAACAAATGGAATTGGCATGGCTCAATTAGCTTTACAATATGGTGCTGACGATTTTGGAGGAACTCTGATTGGGGAAGAAGTGGTCTCATGTACTGGTGCTCGTTCCACTGAACTTACTGATAAAATAATTATAGATGCAATTCATCAGATTGGTTATTCTGTTGAAGAGAGAGATAATTTCTATAATTCTGTATCTATATTATAGACCGTAATCAGACCATTTAGAATCAACTAGATTCTTTGTTTCTTCATCAACTTTTACTTGTTGTTGAATTTCTCGTTCATATCCTTCTTCTTTTGTTTTTTGTGTGGCATCAATTCCCATCTTTGAACCCAAGTTAACAAGTGGTGATGCTGGATCTAATGTGTCTGTTGGAGCATTATTAATTATCGTAGTGTCTCTTGCTGCATCTGCTCTTGTCGTGATTGCCCAAATCACATCATTGATATCATGAACATTGATGTCTTCGTCTACTACCACAAACATCTTTGTTAGTGACAACTGTCCCATTCCCCATAATCCCATCATTACTTTTTTTGCTTGACCAGGATATCTCTTTTTGATTGAAATTATTGCAAATCCTTGGAACCAACCAGCAGCTGGCATACTAAAGTCAACCACTTCTGGATGAAACATCTGGATTAATGGTAAGAATGAACGTTCAATCACTTTTCCAATATATGCATCCTCAAGTATTGGCTTTCCAACTACTGTTGTTACGTAGATTGGATTCTTTCTTCTCATAATTCCAGTAAGTGTGAAAGTTGGGTATGGTTCAACTGGTGTATAATAGCCTGTATGATCGCCAAATGGACCTTCATCTCTAATGTCTGCTGGGTCTACATATCCTTCTAAAACAATTTCTGCATTTGCTGGTACATCCAAATCAACTGTCTTACATTTAACAGTCTTAATCCCCTCTTTTCTTGTAATGCCTGCAAACAAGTATTTGTCAAGTCCTTCTGGCACTGGAGCAATTGATGAAAACACTGTTGCTGGGTCTCCACCAATAATTATTGCAGTTGGGATTTTCTCTCCTTTGTCTTTTGAAATATCTCCATGATGAGCTCCTCTCTTGTGTTTTTGCCAATGCATTAGTGCATGTGTATTATCTACAATCTGCATTCTGTACACTCCTAGATTTCTAACCCCTGTCTCTGGATGTTTTGTTGCAACTAAACCTAACGTGATAAATCGCCCTGCATCATTTGGCCACGATTTTAAAATTGGCACATCATTAAATGATGCATCCGTAGATGTAATTTCGGTTACAGGTCCACTAGCTTCTGATTTTGGAAATGATGCAGTCATCTTTGAAAGCTCTGGGAGTTTTTTTATTTTGTTTAAGAATCCTGACGGTACATCCATCTTAGTCATGTCTGCAATACGTTGTCCAATTTCAGTAAAATCTGTCATCTCTAGTCCTATCTCTAATCTCTTGATAGAACCAAATGCATTTCCTAAAACTGGTATGTCGTAATCTTTTACATTTTCAAAAAGAATTGCAGGTCCATTGGAATACATTTCTCTTCTCATAATTTCTGCAATTTCTAAATTGGAATCTACTTGAGTTTTGACTCTCTTTAACTCTCCATTTTTTTCAAGTTCTGAAATAAACTCTTGAATATCTTCTATTGGCACAATAATTGTGGATCCAATTCAAGTATAAGCTTAACTAGATTTGGTGGTGATTTTACATTGGTGGTAATTCTGTCTTTTTATCATGTCCGCCAGAGCCAAATTTGCAGTAGAAACATAATTCTGATTCCATATACTTCAGTTGCTCAACTTGAATTGCACCAAGTTTTAATGCAATTTTTGTGAGAATTTTGTACTTTAATGGCATAGCAGGAATTACTTCATCCATGTATACTCTGTAGTGATCGGGACAAAACTTGAGTGTAACTTTGGCTGGTTCTTTCCCCTTCTCGTTTACCTGTTTTGTGAAATTGATCTGTTCTCGAATGTATTCATGCTTTGGGCACGGACAATCTTTTCCACCTGGGTGCTTGTATGCAGGTGTATTTTTCCAGTCAAATTCTGGAAATTCTTTTTCAAAGTCATCCATATGATCAGTTAGTGATTTGTGCTTATAAAACTTGATCAAACTTGTCTACTGTAATAATCCAAATGCTCATAAACCCCGAATTATCCATCCAGTTTATGGCAGCTGCTAAAAAGCAAACTAAAAAAGATCTTGAAGACAAGATTGCCGAATTAGAAGCAAAGCTAAACTCACTTTCATCTCAGCTTTCAAAACCAGCAGAAACTAAACCTGCTGAGACAAAACCAGCTGAAGTGAAACCCGCCGAGACAAAACCAGCTGAAACAAAACCTGCTGAAACCGCAAAACCAAAACCAACCTTGCCAAAAGGTATGGGCGAAAAACCAGCAGAAGCTCCAAAACCACAGG
>Ga0129342_1000029_pt1 | contig 44458 bp, 55 predicted proteins | sample CPBDNA_5_FD_94426 | JGI IMG/M metagenome (GOLD analysis project Ga0129342, IMG submission 94426) | Freshwater to marine salinity gradient microbial communities from Chesapeake Bay, USA - CPBay_Sum_15_0.2_DNA | ecosystem: Environmental > Aquatic > Marine > Coastal | place: USA: Chesapeake Bay...
CATCTGGCGAGAAATCCACGGGGAAAGCGTGATCAACCAGGAACACCTGACGGAGATCGTCCACCGTCTCACTGACCAACAAATCCGGGCGGTCGTCTTCACACATGCCTGTCGCCTCCATATTTGCGTTTAAAAGGCCGTTTCCAAATCACCCCATTCGGTATCGACTTCCTCCGCTTCGGCCTCCTGCGGGGCTCCTGTGGCCTCACAGAGCATGTCTGGCCATATACGCCGGGCCTCCTCCAATACATCCTGCTTCACGTGCTGCCCCAGTAGCGTGCGGCGCAACGCTTGGAGAGGGACGAGTTGCCGATGGGCAAGGATGGTGCCAATCCTGTTGGCGATCATTGCGTCCAGGATGTCTTCGATGAGCTGCTCCACGGCCTCCACGGTATGTTCGCAGTCTTGCATGAGGATGCGAATGTCCCGCAGGGTCTTGGCCTCCTCGGTCGGATCAACGCCCGGGGTGGGCTGAGGAGCCGGCTCTCTCCTGGGCGGCTGCCAAGAGTCCGCGCTCATCCGCTTCTGCTTGTGGTAGCAGTTCAGGATTTCGCCCAACTCCGGCGTGTGAAACCGGGAGCTGATGCGGGCTTCCTTGATCGCCTCGCAAAGAACGTCCTGGTTCAGGCGTGACAGTCGCTCGGCAAACAGGTCGGCCATTGCTGGCTCAATGGCGGCTGTTGGCCACAGGCCACGGATCAAATCCTTGTTGTCGTCGTACGTCACAGGCAGTTCCTCCTTGCTTGAGCAGGGCGGTACTGCGCGCCTTCCTGGCGACGGGAGAACCAGTCGTAAAGAAACTTCGGCCAGTTGCGTTTTTTCTGCTTGGATGGGTGAGCGACAAGGTACTCATGGATGCGTGGGATTAATCCGTCTGCATCCACGGCCGGGAAAGCCCGCCTCCAGCGTTCCCTGTCTTCTGCGGTGATGCCGGAGAATCCCGTCTCCAAATTCCAGGTGATGTGATACACCGGAGGCGGGCGAGTCGAAGACGAAGAACGCCTAGAATCTCCGGTAGGAGATTCATTATCCCCCTTTAGGGGATTTGGTTTTGGTTTTAGTTTTGGTTTTGGTTTTAGTTGTGGGGTTCCATCAAGCTGAGGCGCATCAGCTTGATGATCAACTTGATCATCAACTTGATCATCAACGGACTTGCGGGTGCGAGCCTTGGCCGCACCGGCCACCCTGGCCTCGTACGCTTTGCAGGCTCTCACCCGAACTTTCTCCATTCGGGGGTGGGAGAGCCGCTCCTCTGATGTCCCCGCATCAAAGACCTGAAGCCGCTTGCGGATTACCGCCCAGTCCTCTTTGGGGATTCCGCCGGCAATCCGGCTGCACGCCTCGTAGTCGTTGGGCAAGCCACCCTCAGACCAAGCGAAACAGAGCAGACGGATGTAGGCGCCCAGCTGAGACTGGGTGAGGGATTGTGTGCTGACGACAAAGTCAGACACGTACAAAGGCATGTATGCCTGTACCTGAGATGCCATGTCATCCTCCGTGAAAACCCCCGGGGAAAGAATCCGTTCCTCCCCCGGGGCGTCCACAATCAAAAAGGGCAGTCGTCCTCCGATTGTTTCTTCTCGCCGCCGCCCTGCAGCACCAAGCTGCGGACGTTCATTTCGACGGCAGACTTTGTCTCGCCGTCTTTCTCCCACGTTGCCAAGCGAATGCTTCCGCTGACGCAAACGGACTTCCCCTTGGTCAGGTACGGCAGCACACCCTTTGGATTCCAATGACTGCATTGGACATACAGCACCTCCCCGTCTTTGCGTCCGTTAACAGCGACGGAATAGCGGGCAACCTCGGTGCCGTTTACATCTTTGCTCGCTGCGTCACGGGTGAGGTTTCCCGAAAAAACGCAGCAGTTCATCCCTTCAGCCATCTTCGATCTCCTTGGGAAAAGCTTTGTCAAACATCGACTGCGCCTTTGTGGCCGTGCCCTTCGGCAAGGCGTTCTCTGCTTCACGCAATCGAATGCGGGCCAGCACCTTGCGGGCCTCCTCCTCGTCCTTCTCGGCAGACAAGATTCCTAGAGCCTTCTCGGCTGCAGCAGTTTTGGACGCTTTCGCAACCGGCTTAGGCGCCTCGCCGGGATCACAAGCAGCATTGCCGTCGTCGTCATCTCCGCTGGCCGCACCAGTGAGCGCAATGGTCAACGTCCTCTGGGCGTACGTCATGGCGGACTTCATCGCCTGCATGTCACGCTTTGCCATCATCAGCGGGAGAAACCCGGCAATCCATTGCCCTGACTTGTGCCGGAGGACTCCACGCGCCACCCACTCCCCTTCCATGCGTATTGGCTGGATTGTCAGAGATAAATGGTTGTCGCCAAGCGGTTTGGACAATGCCTTTTTTACATCGTCCATGCCGCTGTAACTGCTGCGAAAGTGAGGGTTTGTCGAACCCTGCCGAATCACGGGAAACGACGCCTGCGCCACAGCAAGCGCAGCATGCAGCTGATCAACGTCATCACTCTCCAACCGATCACAGACGCTGGCCACCTGGCACACCGCAGCGCTCGTCTCTTCCACCAACGAATCAAAGTCAGCCTTGTTCATACCGCTCCTCCATACACCTCGGTCTTCCACATCCACGCTGGGCAGGGGAGCTCTTTGATATCTCCGTAGTCCTCCGGCAGATACTCCCCTGTTTCTTTTCGTATTTCGATCACGGCAAGGGTGTTGGCTATCTCCTCACGCGCTGCCGCCACCATTTCGTCGGGACAGGTAAAGACCTGGCACTCGTACGGTGGCACGGTCTGGACGACAATGAACGGCATCCGGAACTCCGGATAGCCGATCTCGTATGCGGCATCGGTGTACCAAGCCGCCTGCCAGAAATAGCCGTACTTTTGAAAGCTCTTGGCGAGATCGCTCCAAGTGCTGCTGGTTGTCTTAACGTCGTAGATCAAATCGCCGGCAACCGAACCATCGAACCGCGCCTTCAACTTGTGGCCATCCTTGTGGCGAAAGAAGACGCTCTGCTGCAGGTCGGTCGTCTTTTGCAGAAGCTCCATCGCAGATCGGTGCTCTGTCACCGCTTCAATCATGAGGTTGATCTGCGAGACAGTGTCTGCGTTGGCCTCCCTCTTGCCCTCGGCGCGTATCTGCTCCTTCCACGCCTCGTAGTCCTTGCCACGGCGGTGGCCGTTAGCAGTCAGCACCGAAGCGGGTGGCGTCAAAAGCCATTCGCCAATTGACCTCCCCTCGCACAGGCAATCCCAAGCCTCGTCAAACAAGGAGCCAAGCTCCGTCCCCCTGTTTCCGCCGAACAGGGAGATGCCACGCTCCGCCAGCGATTGGCTCTTGCCGCCCATCGCAAAGACCCGATGCACTTGGCTGCGGGAGTAGAAGTTCCTCTCGCTGTGGTAGGCGTCGTTTGACAGGCGGTCTTTTCCCAGGACCGCAGGAAGCGTCGAAGTGTCCAACATGGTCATAGGTACACATCCTCCAAAAGAAATGCCTCATCCCTGAGGCGAAAAACCTCCATGCAATGAGCGATGTGGCCACAGACGGCGAGCGTCAGCGCCAGTCCGATGCGGGTACTTGCTGCGACCAGGCAAGGGAGCAAGGATGAAGAAGAGCCGGTCCCCAAGACAGTTGAGCTAGGGGTGCTCCTAGTTATTATAGGTGGGCCGGCTGACTGATCTGGAGGGCCTACACCATGATGCTCACTGAGTACGCCGACCGCTACTGCACTTCCGTGGGGGGCTCTCCGGGATACCGGGAGCAGCTCCGCGTACTTTGTCGCCGCCTTCCGTGGCACGTGCATGACCTTGCCCCTGAACGGATATCTGCGTACCTGCAATCGGCGCTGCATCACCTAGCGCCGAGCACCGTCGCCAACCACCGACGCATGCTTTGCACACTGTACCGCAGTGCAGTTGCCGATGGATTGGCGAAAGAGTGTAGCGGCAAAATCTGCCGCGTCAAATATTTTTTCCCGCCGGTGCGAGCGTGGACTCTGGAGGAGCTGGGCAGACTGGTGTGCGAGGCAAAAAAGATGCCTGGGGGTACAAGAAAATATCCTTGCCCATATAGCGTACTCATGCCGGCATGGGTGCTAGTTGGCTATGCAACGGGACTTCGGCGAGGGGACATGCTGAGGATTCGGTGGGACGAAATCCGTGGCGACCGCTTGGCCTTGGTGATGTCAAAGACAAACCGTCAGCATGTCTGCGTCTTGGACCAAGCGGCATTGGACTCTTTGGCGCAGCTGCCACGCTACGACAGAATCGTTTTTGGGACCATTGTCAGCCGTGACCAGATTAAGAAGGTGATGAGGCGTTTGGTGGACCGCACGGGCTTACCGGGCTCCGGCAAGTATCTCCGACGCAGCTCAGCTACCTATGCCGAGATCAGCGGGCTTTCCGCTACGCTGCAGCTGGGCCACCAGACACCCGGTATGGCGTACAGGCACTACGTAGACCAAGTGATCTTGTCACAAGTCAGAAAGCCGGTGCCGGCGATTCCGATTCCTGCTGCTGGTTGACTGCTCCTTCTGCGCCAAGCGTGGCGGGAAGCAGACCGTATTTGCGGAGTATGCGTATGGAGTCTTCAGTCCCGGGGAACATGACGTAGTTGCGTGTGCCCTCGCCGACACTGCGGGACTGTCCGTCAAAATATCGAACGCCAGGCACGCCTGCTTCCCTCAGGAACGCAGAGGCCCCAGGCGCACCTAGGGTCGACTCCAGATCGCCGTATAGAACTTTTCCCGGCTTCTCTGGTGCAAAATGCACTATGTGCGAAAGCCGATCACGCGGGGTCAGTTGCGGGCGAGTTCCCGAGGAAACCGCATCGTAGTAGGCGTCGCGCCTGGCGTGAAAATCAAAGGGCAATGCAGTGCTTTGCTCTCCGATTGGCGAATCCCAGTCCAGCAGCGAGTCTTCCGGATATTGAATTTCTACTTCGTATTGCTTGCCAGGCTTAGACTCCGGCAGGAACTGCACTCTGTTTTTCCGGAGCAAATCGTAGGCTCCCGTTAACTCCATGAGACGATCTTGGAGCTTAAGCCCTTGGTAATCTTCGGCGTGCCCAACCTGCTGAACGTAGTCGTCGATATCTTTCTTCGCCTGCGTTATGTCACCGGGCAGTGTGTATCGCAGTTCCTCTAGTCGCTTGGCTGCGCCATCCGGAAACAGAAAGTGCGTGGCATTGCGCAGGTACAATGCGCCAACTTTTTCTGAAAGCGGCAAAGAACCGTAAAGGCTCTTAGAAAACACATCGGTCCCATCAACGGCAATGCTGGGCTCGCGCGGGGGGCCAGCCAGCCTCCTTCGATAGATGCCGGAAAGTGGTTCATGCTGGGCGAAGTAAAGTCCGTGCGAGAAGGCCTGAGCGCCTTCGCCAGTTCCAATGTACTCAGGATCAAAGGCATCAAAGTCCGCCTTGCTCCCGTGGTAAGCACGGAACGAGCCTTGGCCGCGCTGCGTCTCTCTCGCAAGTTTCCGTACGCTATCTCCAGCAGCATCCACAAACCGCGAGATGTTGCCGAAAACATCGGCCATCACACCACCCCCAGCAGTTGCATTGGGTCTTGCATCTGCTCCGCACGCTTCCGCTCCCGTGCGCGCTTCGATGCTTCAGACTGGATCACGCGGTAAAGCAGATACATCTCCTGCTCCTGCGGTCCCATCTTGGCCAACTCTTCGGCCGGGATGTTGATGTTCTCGTAGGTTCTCGCGCCCGAGGTTGTCTCCAGTAGCCGTGTCACTGTGTCTCGGGCGGCACGGTCCATCGCTTGCTGGCTGTTAACGTCGGCCAACTTCCCCAGTCCCGAGTTATTCAAAACGACTTTGGTTAGACGCTCCAATGGAGTCAGGCGGTCGTCAATGGCCGTCCTATAGGCCGGCAAGAGTTTGGAAGCACCCGGAACCAGGTTCATCACGGCCTGCTCCAAGTAAGCGCCGTCCTTGCCGAGACTCTGTTCGAATACGGAGTACAGATCGTTCAGGTCCCGCCCAGAGTACAGCTGCTTCCCAAAGAGCCCTTCGATAGCCAGCTTGGGTACGGGGTTTAGGTCGCCGGCCAAGTTGATCCCGGTCTTCTGAATTGTGTCCAGCAACACCTGCAGCGGAGTGTTGCCTGTCCCAGGCGTGAAGTAGTTGACTACACCTGTGAAAGGCAGATCGATGCCCGTCAGGTAACTCTGTAGCTCTTCGTTTTCACGCGGATACGGAAACGGTATCGACACCTGTTTCCGCAGGTGCTCCGGAACAAAGTAGTCCTCGCCGCTGCGGCTGCCGCTGTTGATTGCGCGGATGGTTTGCCCTTGTAGTCCGCCGGGTCGATAGATTGTATTGCTGGCGACAAGCGGCGTAATCCCTCGGGGGAAACTGTAGAATGGGACGAGCCGCTTTAGCGCGGCCTCGCCCGCCGTGAACGCCTCGGGCGAATAATCGATCTGCGATTCAAAGACCAGCCGGGCAGCTTCATCTGGGCTTGCGCCGCGTTGCAGGGCAGACAGGTAGACGCCCATGCGATTTGCGTCTTCCACTCTGGCTGCGGTGCTCTCATGCAGTTGAAGCAGAGGATTGCGTGTGACCTGTGGGGCGCGGCGGTCGCTTGTCAAAGAGCCAGTAAAGTCCACGCCCCTCACGGTAAAGAAGTCACGGAGCTGCTCCCTGGTCTTGGGGATGTTGAAGACTCCGCCTTGCCCAAACCAGTTGGTCGGTTTGTATCCCGATCCTAAGTACAGGCCCGGCGCCTCCGCAGCGCCTTCGACGTCGCCAACAACCTGGCCCTGCCCGAGGCGGTTGCGGGCGTATTCGCCTTGGAACTGTGCCAGAATCTCCTTGTCCACATCCGCCTGCGATGCGGACGGCATCAACTTGCGATAGGCAGCCGCCGCTCTTTGGTAGCGTGGGATGTTACGGATTTTGGTTAGCAACGCTTGCTCGTTTCCCATGCCGGCACGCAAGCCGGTAACGGCGTTAGACAAGATCGTCAGCGGATTGGCGATACCCTGCGATGCCGTGGCGTACTGGCCGCTGTATGCGTTGCGAACGTGGTACGCTGGGTTGGCGAGAGCGCCGATCTTAAACGCATTAGTGAAAGACCGGTACAAACGCCCAAGCGGGGAGTCTGATGCCGGCGGGCCAGGAGGCATCAGCTGCTTCAGGTCTTCAATCTGCCGCTCCGTGACCAGCATTTCGTCAGCGTCGATGCCGTGCCGCTGCAGCATGGCCTCCCTGAACTGCTTAGGGACAAACCCTAGCCGTTCGCCGGCCTGCGTCAGGGTGATGCCTCCGCCGCCAACTACGGCCTCGGCGTTACCTTGTGTGGAAATGCGTGCCAGGTTGTCAATGACTGCGTCCGCGTTCGCATTGACACGGGCACGCCCGAGGTCATAGCGAAGCATGTCTTGGAAGGCAGAGTTATCGAACAAGCCAAGACCCTGGTCGGCGAACTGGGTGTCAGCCATTCGGAGCTGGTCAACAAGTTTGACCTTGTAGCCGGCAAGCGTGTCTTGTTGCTGCTGCAGCTGCTTCTGCAGCTTCTTTAACTGCTTGGCAGCGGTGCGTCGGTCGCTTTTGACGGCATCAGCTAAGTCAACATCTGTCCCGCCTGACTGCAACTCTTTCTGCAGTTGCCGCAGTTTCCTTGTGACTTGGTTCCGCTGCTTTGACGAAAGGCCAGGACTGGCTTGCAGTTCAGCGATCCGTTGCTGGGTTTTCGCAATTGCGTCTTCGGCACCGCCATACATGCGGCCCATGAGTCCGCCGGTAGACTGGTTCAGCTTTTCCCACTGCTGCTCCAAGGCGGCGACTGCAGTTGCGTCGTCAGAGTTCAGGAGCGTCTGTTGCAGCGCTCGCCCTTCATCGCCACCCATCAGCTGGCGGAGTGCTTGGCGGCGCATCGGCAGATCGTATGCGGGGTCACGGGAGCGGCCCAGGTTGTCTTCCAGGTTCAGCGCCCGTTGACCGCTGGTGTATCGCCTCTCCCTTTTGCCCAAGCGGCCTTCGGGGATGTCAGGCCGGGCTTCCACTTCAAACGTCTTCCGTTGCGACGGGAAGAACCCAGAGGCCCCATCGAACTTGCGGAGTTTGACCCCACGCGCCTGTGCATCGGCGACGGCATCTGCGATGCGCTGAGTGAACGCATCACGCACAGCCTGCCACTCGGGCACCATGGAGATCGCACGTGCCGCTTGCTGGTCTATCAGCTTGGAGATGTCGCCGTTCGCTTCCGCGTAGTCGGCCAGCGAGTTTTGAATACGCTGGCTATTGAAGGAGCGGAGATCGTCTCCAAACTCCGCCGGCAACGCAGAGACGTCTGCCGTGCTTGCCCGGTACTGCAGTTGGGTGTATTGCTCCTGAATGTCACGCCTGGCGTTGCGGGCCTGCGCAAACGCTTCTCGGTTGCGCCACTGGCTGTCGGGGTCCAGCGCTCCCATTACGCTTGTGTCGAAGAACCGCGTGGCCCGGTTGACGATTGGCGCCACGCCCGGAATGCGCTTTGATGCTTCGCCGGCAGTGTCAAAGAACCTGGCAAGTGCGTCCCCGGCAATACCGCCAGTCAGTGAGATCGGAGTGCCTCGCTTAGCGAACGGCAGGCGGAACTCCATACTGCTCGCGGCCAGTTGTGAAAGAGAGTCGTTGGCGTCAATGCCAAGACTGGTGGCGGCGTCTTCAAACTCTGGCCGCAGATTGCGCCCGTACGCCTCTTGGTACTGTGAAAGGATGTCTCCTGCAGTCGATGACCGCAGGTACTCACGGACTCCCTTGTTCTGTCTCCGGGCCAGCAGTGCTGCGTTTTCTAAAGCGCCAGAGCGAGCGAGCGCTTTTCCGGCGTTGGTGTAAGCGCCACGCCCCAAAAGGGAAAGGGGGTTCAAATAAGTGAACGGGTCCAGCCCCACCTCGGCCGCAAAGCCGGCGATCCAGTTCCCCCAATTGTCGTCTTCGCCAACGAGGTTGTATTGGCGAAGAAGCTCTCGGCCGGTGACACGTTCGTCCGAAGATTCCCACAGTGCGGAAAGCCCTTTCGCCGGCCCCCCGGACAAGGTTCCGCGTACGACAGAGCCTGGCGTGTCCAATAGCCAACCCAGCCCTGCGATTCCAGAAGAAGCACTGTTGGCGAGTTTGCTGAGAAGACTGCTCTTCTGGTCTTCGTCCATGAGGTCTGTCAAAGACTCACGGTACGGCCGGTTCTCCCCGAAAGCCCTGAGTTCAGCAAGACGACGCAGCTCTCCGTCTGGGTCGTAAATGTCGTAGAGAGGCGAACTCAGGTACCGGACCTCCACCACCTCGCCCACCCACGGGCAGCAGCGAGCTGCGCCTCCGCAGGGCTGTAGCCAAAATTATTTACCAAGAAGTTGGCAAAATCTTGTTTGCTATTAAAGCCTCGGCTCATTTCGACCAGATACTCAATCCCCTCGGGAGTGTTCCAGCTACCGTTGGCGCCGTTTTCAACATCCACTCGCCCCTGCGGAGGTGGTGTCCGGGTTTCCGGGTTAAGGCCTTGCATGATTGCTGGCAAGAGCGCGTTCTGTAGCCCGCGTGACGCCAGCCCTGCGGCTTCTTCCATGTTGCGCGCATCCACCTCTGCCGCCAGCCTGCCGCCAGGCATGGTGTACTCTAAAGCACGCCTCTGGTTTTCCGTCAGATCAAACTCGCCTTGGTCGCCAATGAGGTCGAATGCGTTGCCCAAGTTCTGGCTAGGATTTGGACCGGCAAGCATGTCGTCCATAGAGGCCCGGCGGCGACGGCCGGCTTGCTCCGTGGCTCGCCTAAAGGAGCCCTTATCCCTAAACAGCTGTTCCCAGGTGTCCGGATTGGCGCGGCGAATCTCTACGGCGTCCTCGTACGGAATACCAGCGCGGGTCGCTAGCCGAACGAATCGTTGATCTTCAGCACGCTGGTCCAATTGTTCCTGAAGGCCTTCACCGGGGCGATAAACAACCGCTTGGCCGTTGCGCCCAAAGCGACCGCCCTGTGCTCCAACGGGAGTATTCACCACGGTCGGCACCCACCCCTTTGCCTCAAGGTCCGGGCGCTCCCCGAGACGGCCCCTCGTTCCCTGGAGTTCCGGAAACCCACCAACTATGCCGTCGCCTTGGTTGGCAGCCGTAGGATTGAAGGCTCCGGCGGCAACAGAATAGCCGACCGTTCCGTCGTCGCTAAACACCGGGACCATTCCCCTCGGGTACATGTCACGGTCACGCTCTGAGGGGAGCACGCCTACGGTGGTGCCAGTGGCGTCCTGTATCGGCTTGCGTTCGTCGTATGCGAGGGATTCTTCGACGGTCCCGAATTCGCGCGGAGCGGCCGCGCTGTTATCGAACCCACGCGGACCTGGAGCTGTACTTCTGCTTGCGCCGGCGGCTGCAAACTCTGCGTCACTGCGGTCCTCGGCTGCAATTGCTTGCTCTTCTTGCCACTGCTCAAATCCCCGTGGGCCGTCATATCCCAGTTCTTGGTACGGATGCATAACGCCATCGGCTTCCAGGCCACGCATCCGTCGACCTTCAGACCGCTTCCATCTTTCAAAGTCGTACTGCTCGTCTGTCATCCCGGGTTCGTATGCCAAGATGTCGTCGTCTTCAGTCCAACCGGGCTGGCCGGGCAGAGGGTTCGATGGGCCACCCATCTCCAGCTGGCGGCCTCTGCGCTTCAGCGTGTCGGTGTATGCTTGCGGCGTCAGGTCTGTCAGATCGACCTCAGGGGCGCCATCCATCCGGCTCTCAGCGGCCGGAGGTGGCTGAAGGGAAACGCGGGCTGCTTCTGCCGCAGCCTGCTCTTGAGTCATCGGGATGCCTCGGCTCGCAGCCTCCTCCATAATGGCTGCGGTCAGTTCAGCTACGGTGGCCATCAGTAACCTCTCATTCTTCGGCGGTCTTGCATTTCACTGGAGGCTCGCTGGGCTCTCGCTGGGCCGTTTTCAATGACGGCACGGCGTTCCATATCCGTCATGCTGACGATGCCGCGTGCGATACCTTCGGCACGCTCTGGTTCGACGCCAGCATCCAGCAGTACATCTCTGGTGCGAGCCTGCGGCGTGCCCGGCCGCAGCTCGTAATCCATGGATCGTTCGCCCTGAGTGGCGTACAACTCGCCTTCTGGGCGAGGCGGCTTGCGTGCGCTCTGTGTACGGCCCATCATCTGGTCGACGATGGCTGCGGCTTGCGCTTGCACCTCTCGCATTGGCTGGTCAACAGGCGGTAGGGAGTCGTTCTCGCTTGTCTCCGGCGTAGCTTCCTCGGGCCGCACCTGCACCTCGTCGCCTTGCAAGGCGTCGTACAGAAGTTTTCCGCCGGCAGCGGCACCGACAGCACCGCCGACGAGGGGCCACTTACTGCCGCCACGCCCTCCCGTGCGAGGCGTCTGCCGAACCGTAATAGTGCCTGGCTGCGGCACAGACAGGCCCATGGGGTCAAACTGCTGCGGCGGAACGCCGCCTCCCATCTGAAACCCCGCCTCCGCCCCCGGATACCGCAAGACCTCGCGGCTCCCCGCAGGCATCAGTTCGCCGGCAGAGTCTGTAGGAACCCTGCCTCCGTACATTCCCGTTTGAAATCCAGCTTCAGGGCCGGGAAAGTTGTTGCGAGCAAGTTGCCTGTCGCTTGGGATGCTGCGGGGAATCTTCCCTGACCGGGCGACATAGCTCATTCCCTCCAAGACTGCGGCAGGGTCGCCGAGCTTAATGCGCGCCGCCAAATCGCTTGGCAGCGCCGCAAGAACATCGGGCTGCATAAGGATGGGCGCGGCAGCGTCAAACATGGCGTTGCCCATTTCTTCGGCACGCCGAGCGGCGTTGCCGGTAGCCCTCGCACGGTTAGCGCCGGTTGCGGCATCCGCCCCTTTCATTATGTTGCCAACTTGCGTCAGGCCTTTGCCAAAGTCTGCCATAAGTTACATGCGCCTCTTGTTTGCGTTTCGCAAAAGCTCTAGTGTCTTTTGGTTGGGTTGGGATGTCGTCGAAGGGGGGGGCGGCGGCGGCTCTGTCGCCATTTCGTTTGGCTCTTGGCTGCGGCGGTACAACTCGTACAGCAGTCCGGTGCCGGCGATTCCAGCGCCGACCTCCCATGCACGCATATTCCGATCCCTGTCCCTAAGAATTGTCCGGATAGCGTCTCCGAGGGGCTCTTGCGGAGGAGGCGGGGAGCTTCCGCCAGCGTACCGATGTCTCCCTGTTCCCCGGACCCGAACGCCCCCGCTAGTAATCATGTCGCCGCCTTCCGGTGCTGTCGGAGCTAGCGCACCCTTGGAAGGAGGCGGGCGGCTTCCGCTTCCGCTGCCACCCGCTAGCGGCGTCCGCAGTTGCGGCGCAGCGGCGATCATCTCCTGAACCGCCTCGTCCATCTTGCCTGCAGCAATCAGTTGTTGGACCTGAGGCGGCAAATCCCTGGCACTGGCGATGTTAAAATTACGCGCAAACCGCTCCAAAAGGTCGTCAACAACACGGACGGCTTTTCTGGTCTTGGCCATTAGTCGTCAATCCCCTCTTCGTCTTCAACCTCGGGCGTCTCGGGCTTGCCGTGCATTTCCTCGTCCAAGTCAGCCAGATCGTTTTTTTCTGGCTTGCGCTTTTTCTGGTTCAGCTGATTCAATATCTTCTGCTCTTCTCCGTCATCGGCGGCGAGCAGCTGACCGACGAGCCGCTTCAGCGCGCCCTTGGTCAAATCGTCCAACGAAAAATCTGCCTTCATTGCAGTAAAGCTCCGAGGAGTCCGCGTGAATTATCGGCTGCCTGCATGGCTGACAGCTGCTGTGCCGGGTTCGCTGCTTGGGGTGAGCGCCCAAAGGCACCCCCGAGCATCCCCGCCAACGCCTGCTGGTTTTGAAGCGCCCGCATTTGATCGGCGTACATCTGCTGCGCATTGAAGCCGGATAGTGCCAGGGCGTTTTGCTCTTGCGCCTGTCGACCGGCAAGTAAGGCGTTGGCGTTGTATTCGGCGTTGCCGGCGTCAGCGGAATAAGCCCTAGCAATGCCATCGGCCAGATTCGCCGCAGCGTCGATACCGGCTTGGTTCATCTGGGCGCCGCCGCGTGAAAGCCCTCCCCGGTCGTAGTCTTTCACCGTGTAGCGAGGATCACCAGCAGCAAGCGCGGCCGCGTATGCGTTGTTGAACTGAGCGTCCCGATGCTGTTGCGTGATGCCACTCGGAGGCTGTTGTCTTGTCTGGACGTAGTTCAAAAAAGCCCTCCGATGATGTTGTTACGGAGTCCTCGCATTAGGTCCAAGCGACTCTGGTGAACGTCCTGCTGTTGGTCACGCTGGCCGGCGAGTGTGTTTAGTCCTTGGAGCACCAGCGCGTTTTGTGCGCGTTGGAAGTCCAAGCCGTAATCGGTGTTGCCCCTGTCCCTGGCCACGTTGTAATCCGCCGCCGCTTGGCCAGCGCGGGAATTGAAAGCATCGGTGTGCGATGCCGGATACTCTCCGTACGGACTCACAAGCCCGTCCAGTGGGCGGTACTTCGGCGGCGCGCTTTGTAACGATGACTGGTAGCTATACATTCTGATATGCGAACGTGGGGCGTTTAAGTGGAGCACCAGAGCGACGGGTCCGGCCATCCGGAGAAACCCAGTTACGGGTGTCGTAGTCGAATGTCCAACCGAGATCGGAATACCGCTGGGCGTCCTCCTGAAGTGGCAGGGTGCGGTCGAACCTGGGGATCAAGCCACCGAGCCGACCTTCGCTTTCGTAGTTGCCGCCCATCCAGCTGCCGATGGAGTCGTCATACAGTCCCTGGACGTCGCCGCGTGCCGTGCCGGCGCCGCGTGTGATGTCACCTCTCACATCACCAATGTTTCGATTTGTCTCGCCAAACCCGGACTGCATGTTCCCGGCCAAGCCGCCGAGGATGTTGTTTGCGTCCCCATACCCCTGCGACAACAAGCCCATCGCCTGGGACTGCGGCGAGTTGGCGAGGGTGGAGCGGGCGTTGTTGTAGTATTGATTCATTCCTCGGCCGGAGCTGTCGTACCCTTGCTGTCCTAGCGCCAGCAGCCCCATCAGCGCTTGGTTCGCCATCATTCCCGGAATGTCACGGCCACCGGCAACGTACTGGTCCGTTGCTGGGTCGTAGTAACCCTCGTTAGCCCTGTTCAGCGCGCCCACGCCCGTGTTGTATCCGGCCATCAGAGCGTCACGGTCGCCGGTATCCATTGCAGAGTTGCGTGCGTTGTCGATCCCGCCGAATCCGGTGTTGATGCCAGCCATGCCGGCGGCGAGCGCGGCGTTGAAGGCATCCATTTGTGGGCCGGTGTACTGGCTGGCACGGTCGGACTTCCCGGCTTCCGACTCGCTGGAGCCGCTGGAGACTGACGATCCATCCCGCCAGCCCCCCATACCGTATCCCCCGCCGCCATAGCCGCCGTAACTGCCAGAGGCAATAGCGCCCTCAGGGCCGGAAGCATTGAAGCCGCCGCCGCCGTATCCGCCGCCGCCATCGCCATACATGTTGGCGTAGTCAGAGGATGTGGCGTTGGTCTGCTGGCGGTTGCGAGCAAACTGGTCAGACGAGGTGTCGATCTGAGAGAACTGCGAAGCGCCCAGCCCGGCGCCGCCGAGTTGCGCTGCGGTCCCTCCAAGCGCAGCGTATGCGTTTCCGAGATTGGAAAGCGCGTTGTTGCGACTCTGGCCGAGCGCCGACAAAGCGCTCTGATTGCCGCCGATTGCCTGGCCCATCGCCAAGTTGTAGGCCTGTTGCTGCAAACCGTAGGCCCCAAGCGCGGAGTTCATTGCAGACCCGTAGGCGCCCAGCGCGCCAGAGCCGATGTTTCCGATAGCGACCTGCCGCGCGGCTTCTGCTGCGCTGTTTGCAGCATACGGGTCTTGGCCGGCAGCCAAGCCCTGGAGTCCTTGAGAATAGGAAGCGTAGTTGTTTGCCGCGTTGTTTCCAAGGCTGCCCATTCCGGCTTGGAAGTTGCCGTAGGTGTCGGCATAGTTGCCACCTTGCTGGCCAACGGTCCCAGCCATGTTGCCGTAGACGTTGCCCATGGTGTTGCCGAAGTTGGCTGGCTGGCTCCAGATCGTCCCGAGCACATTTCCGGCAGCGCCTGCATTGGCAGCGCCAACTTGCCCAGCGGCGCCTGCGTTGGCGGCGCGCACTTGGGCGTCGTTGTTAGCCTGGTTCATTCGCTCTTTGGAGCCGAGCACGTAGTTGATCGAAACCATGGAAATCTCCTTATTTGGTAAGTGTCCGGGTCGGCGGCATTACGCGCGGCGGCGAGGCACAAAAGCATCTCCAATTTGGAAGCCCTGCAGTGGCAATTGCTTAGCCGGTATTTCGATGGAAACAGGGTTAGTTGTTTCGGTCAGTGTGCATGTAGAAGGGTCGAATGTGTACGACTTCACATTGACCGTAGTGGATAGTCCAGGGAAATCGACATACGGCCGTGTGCCAGAAATAAACGACCCCGTTGGCGGGTCCGGTGGCGGAGGAGCATTCGGCGGTGGGAATGGCACAGAGATGAAACCACCTCCGCCAGGCGCGCCAGAAGAACCGGGTGCGCCGGGAGCACCGTCCCGGCCGTCCGAGCCAGAGTCGCCAGGCGGACCAGGCGGACCTTGGATTGGCCGACCATTGATATTGGTAACGCTTAGGTTCGTAGTGACACTGTTGTCTGTGTACGAGTTTCTGGTGATGCTGTTTTCGATGGTGGTGTTGCCACCGATGTAGTTGTTTGTGTCGCCGCCAAAGCTGTTGAATGTCAGGCTTGTTGGGAAGGAAAAGCTGGTGGGGTACAGATTGTTGTTGATGGTTGTGTTTCCCCCGCCGCCGCCGCCGTCTACGAAACCGCTGCCTGGCGAAAGGTTCGGGGGCAATATTGGGTTGGGCTGGTAGGGGCCAGGGAAGATGGGATTGAAATCGCCAAACACGGGCTGGAATAAGTTCAAATAGGCCGGGTCGTACGGCCCGAACTCCCGGAGAGTGACGGCGCGGTCCCCGCTTGCGTCGTACTCGCCCTGCCGGATAAAGGCACTTTGCGGCTGCACGCTGATGTCACCACGGTGCTCTAGCGGTTGGTTACAGTTGCCCAACGCCTGAGAGAATGACTTCAGCGTCTGCGCATCCATAGACTTCTGCAGCGCTCGCATCACCGAAGGCATGGTGCGTGTGAGCATTAGCTGACCCCCTCCACGGCCACGCCAAAGATTTTTACGGCGCTGCCCGTGGTCCCGGCTTGGGTTCCGGCGAGTTCGACAGCGATGTGCCGGTCGCCGCCTGCGGAGCGGGTGTCGTTTCGTCCCGAGAAGTACGCGCGGCCGAGCCCATTAGCGTCCCCAAGCGCGGAGCGGGACAACTGCATGTTCAGAGTGGATTCCGAGGTGCCGCTGGCGACAAACCCGTCTCCCCTGTCAGAGGAGATGACACTATTGCGAGGAGTGTCGGCGTTGTTGTAGTACAGACGCAGCTTCAGATTGCTTTCCTCTGCTGTCGGCTTGTAGACAAGCTGAACGGAGCGGCTCTGCTGCTTGTCGTCTGTCAGCGACATGTTGCCGGTTTTGAATCTGTAGGCCACGCCGGCACCAGTCTGGTCGACAACTCCTTCCTCACGGAGGAACAGGCCTCCAGCGGAAGTGACCGTGGTGTACTGGCCACCGATCACAGTGGAGGCTGACGCGGTTACCGGCTGGGGGTAGGTTTCCTCCCACCACGCCTCTGTGACAACGCAGTAGCACAGCGCGCGTGCCGGCAATGTTTCTCCGACGCGGCAGTAGTAGAACCGAATGGTCTTTGTGGCGAAATCGGACGACATGTGAAACGAGTCTGAGGCGGACAGGTCGATAATCTGGTCACGCCAGTAGTTGTCGATCACAACCGAGACGGGCTGCTCCTGCGAACCGTCAAATGCGTACACGCCGAATGAGTCGGCAAGGAATGCGACACCGCCCATCACGGTCCAGCAGCGGTCGTTCAAAATGCCTCTGTAGCCCACCAGCGTGATGGAGGCGTCAATCACCGGTTGGGCCACGTAGCTGAGCTTGTACAGGTGCGCGTCCTGAGCGATTAGCAAATCCGTTGACAGAGGAATCAACGCTTTGATCTGGTCGGGGGTGCCGGCGTTCTGCTGCACCACCAGCTCGTTGGATGCCGGAACCGACTCGGGCTCATCGACTTCGGAGTAAAGAAGGCTGTTGGGGCGGTCGCCAGTCGTATCCACCGCATACCACGCCCTGTCTTGGAAAACGACACCAACCGCAAAGTTGCCCGGTGGAACACCTTGCCGGCGCGCGTTGACCTGCCCGGAGGGAAGAATGATCGGGAGCAGCCCGTATCCCTGCCGCTTTACATCGATCAGCTCCGGGTCGCTCAGGTCGTCTTCGTAGCCGTTTGTCCACTCACTGTCAGTCTTTAGGATTGTCGCCACGCGGAACAGCACGGAGGCCTGGTCCGCTGTTGTTCGCCAAAGCTCCACGGCGTAAACGCGGTCGTCCACGGCTGTGTGCGTAAACGACCAGTCGATGGCGCCGACACCCTCGGGGATGTCGATCTCGGTGATGTCGGAAATCGACGAGGTGATCGGCCCCTTGCGTGTGCGAGATGTGTCGTCAATGTATCGCAAGGCGCACACGTACTTTCCTTTGATCGATGACGTCAGTTCAGCCGTAGCCTCGGCTGAAGTGTCTAAGATCAACGCTTCCGGGGTTTGTGCGTACTCACCGCCTGCGACGATGGTGACGCTAGTGATCTGACCGTCACTGTTGACTGCTGCCGTGGCTGCCGCACCTCGGCCGATGTCGTCTGTCTCGGCGGGCCTTATGGTGATGACAGGCGCCGCGTAGAAGCCGGTTCCGCTGGTCGCTGCGGTGATGGAGGCGACACGGTAACGCATTGCAGGCGTGACGGTCGCCCCAGTGCCGCCGCCTCCGATGATAGTGGCTGTGGAGTTGGTAGTGGCAGCAGTACCCCCGTAGACCACATTGATGCTGGAGACTTTCCCGTCCGATAGCGAAACGAAGGCGTTGGGCGCCTGCGAGCCCGATGTCGTCAGGCCATACTGCGTGCCAAACTCCACGCGCGGTGGCGGGATTGTGGCGAGCCCGGTCACAATGTCCGATGTGAATGCGGTGGGTGTCGTTCCGGTGGCCGCAGCCAGCACTTTGAACCTGTTGGTTTCGACGCTTGCGGCGTAGTAGCGTACTCCCTCGGAAAGACCGGTCCCACCGGAAAGTCCGGAGAACGTGACTGTGCTGCCGGCTAGGAGCCCGTGGTAAGGGATATTTATGTAAAGATGGCGAGCCGGATCGACCACAAACCCTTCCGTGATGGCGGCGGTGAGAGTGATGCCAGCTCCGCCGGTGGTGGTGGCAGCTTGGAACTGCGTGTCGTTCACGCTAACGGCGTAGTAGGTTGTATTGGCAGTTAGGTCTGTGCTGCCACTGATGGACGCAAAGTAAAAGGCATCGTCATTTGTAAAACCGTGGGTAGTTGACGAGATGTAGTTGCTGCTGGTGGCAGATGTAACCGCTATGGCGCCTGCACCGGTGATTGATTGGACGCGGCTGTAGCCTTCGCCGCCGGAGTTGATTGTTACACCAAACACCCGCCCACTCAGGCCGACGTTAAAATCCGGGGCCTCGCCGATGCCGCCGGAAAACGTAACCGTTGGCACCTCTTGGTATTTTCGCCCCCGGTCTGTCAGCCTGACGCCAATTACTCTCCCGCCTTGGATGATCGCTCGCCCAGTTGCCTCTTCCTCGGCTGACCCTCCAGAGATCGTCACGGTCGGTTCCGACACATAGCCGCCGCCTTGTCGCACCAGGGTGATGTCTCTCACATACTTGCCGACCGTGGTCCCGGCAGTCACGGCAGGCGCAACGGCCGGCTTATTAATGCCGATTTGCTCAGCGGTAGTGGCAGCGTTGTCCCACCGGATACCGCGCCCCATGCCGTCAACACCGTAGACGTCCCCAAAGCGTCCCTGAAAGAACGTCATCGGCCGAAGGGCGCCGGAATAGACCTTTGCCTCCGCCTCTGCCCCGGAGCCGGTTGCGGCGTTCAGCGTGATGGTCGGTGCTGATGTGTATCCAGTACCCTGGTTGACGATGACAACCGACTCCACGCGGGTGCCGGCCATATGGCAGATTGCTGTGGCGCCAGTGCCGCTGCCGCCAGAGATTGAAACGGTTGGAGCAGAGGCGTAGCCGGAGCCTCCGGTGACCAGATTGATGGCGACGAGGCCGCCTGTTGTACGAGCTGACAGCATTACGAGGGACCTTGGGCAACAAACACTTGGCCGGAGGAGTTTTGATAGATCACCTTTTCGACACCGCCGAACGGAGTCCGCATGGCCTTAACGACGGGGACCGTGGTGCCGGAGGTGGTGGCGAACGTGACGGTTGTCGCCCCCTTGCGGACGACAAGCTGCCCTGGATTGATCACCTGCAGGTTGACCTGCGTGACGGCAGCTCCAGGCGGGATGGCATACGGGCTGGCGTTTGTGGCCAAACCGGCCCATTTTTCAATGGTGATCATTTGAGTTAATCATCAAAAATGTTAATTACCGAAATCAAAGTTGTCGGCCAGAAGCGGCGACCGCCAGCCACCATCATTCCATATACGCTTGGACCGGCCGGAGAGCGGGGCGAGTTGGTCGGCCTCCATGGCCAAACGCAAGTCACGCTGATACAGCTGGTACTTCTCTTCGACGTTGCTGGAGCGGATGCGAGCGAGCCAATACTCAGAGCCGGAAAGCATTACGTTATGCATGTGCTCCGGAAGATCGATGGGGTCGGTGATGAGGTACTTTACGTTTGATGTGTTACTGTCGTTACCTGTGTACTTCATCGACGTTGGCGAAAATACCGAGGCAATCGTAATCTCGTCTTCGTAGGGCGTGAACGAGGTGAGTGTGTTTGGCGTGTTATTGCTATCGCCAATGCGGAGGATAGCGCCGACCATGGACGATGAAAACTCTGTCGACACGCCAAGGACTTCCGCAAAGGCACCGCCTAGAGTAGAAACAGTGCCGGCACGCGCGGCAGGCTCGTGACCACTCCACCGGAGTGGTCGCGGTTCTCTTCGGTATGTGAAGTCAATCGTCTCCACTAATGTTGGGTAGCCAACCAGCTTCAGAACGTATTTGGGCGAGTTTGGTGATTTTATGACAGTCCAGTGGAGTGGCGTTCCAGTCTGAAAGTTCACTCGCTCCATCTTCATCGCTTCGTCCGGGGTGACGTAAGCGCCGGACCACCAGTTGAACTCATCTGACGGCTCGTCTAGATTCCGGAAGTCTGCCGGCAGGTCATATAGGGTTTTGTAGAATGTCGCCGTGTCGCCGTTTACGACTGTGCCCGATGGGAAATTCACGGAACTGCTCAGCGTGATCGTTGTCCCACCGATGATGGAAATGCTCACCACCTCGGCTACGCGGTCGCCGATACGCACGTGCGAGTAGCCCTGCGCAACCCCACTGGATAACAGCAGCGTGGTGTCGGACAGGGATGACACGGTTGCCGTGGCAGGCGCAGCCGTGAAAATACGCCCGTGAGCGTGCTGCCAACTCCAGTCACGTATGTTGCCGATCTCGGCGTAGCACCGATGCACGGCGGTGCGGATGTCACGCTGCTCCGCGTCTTGCGGGCCACCAAACGACGAGGCGATGAGGTGTTCGACAACGTCGAAATACGTGAGGTATGCCACTACTTCAGCCACCCCTTTAGCGATTCTGGCCCGCCATATCCGGTTCTCCGCTCCAGCTCCGTGTAGTCTCGGATGAGAACAAATGTCGGGACTGCAGTGACTCCCTTCACTGGTTTTCCGTCAATGTTGACGAAATGCACCTCTCGCCCGCCAAAGAGCGACGGGTCTTTTTCGTAGTCCGTTTTCAGCCGGCGGCAGGGCGGGCAAGCCGCAGATGTGTAAACGATGACGGTTTCGTCTTCGACGGCAAACATTGCCGCCAAAAGGGCAAGTGCGAACATAGCCAAGCTCCAGGGGCTTACTGGCTATTGTCCAATCCGTCGAAATCACGGAGCATGGAGACGACCTATTGTTGTTGCGGAGGTGCTCGTTCACAGAAATTGCACCTGGTTTTGCGTGACTTCACGGAGCCACTCGGTAATCCCGCCAGTGAAGACACCCATGCCACGGGAGTCGGCCAGCGCGTGCGCAACGACCAGGCGGTCGCCGATCACACAGCAGCACGGGGAGCCGGAGTCGCCGACACGGATGTCCACGGAATGAGCGGCACGCTTGGGATCAGCCGACTGCTTTATGTGCGACGTCGGCGGCATGCCGCGTGCGTACATTAGATCGGCTACACCGATCTGCTGGTTGCGGTTTTTCCATACCACTGGCGGGCTTGTGCCAGCTGGATACTGCGATGGCGGCCCTGCAAGCAAGGGCATCTTCTCCTCCCAGTCAACGCCAAACACCAGGGCCGGCCGAATCGCCACAGGATCACGCAGCGTGGCCACGGCGACGTCCCAGTCTCCAGGGGTGCAGCTGGCGACCACAGCTTTTTCGCCACCCCAAAACGTCACTGCTTGGCCTGGGCGCGGCTGGTAGTGACGCACGTACAGAACGTGCTGAGGAGAGATAAGAATGCCGTTGCGGGAGGACGTTGCCATCGGCGACAAATCGATGGTGCCAGGAAACTGCCCTGCCGTTAACCGGGAGTCAACGCTTCTGGACAGCTCTTTCTCTGTGGGGGAGAGATCGGCAGTGACCGGCCCGCCGTCCAAAATCTCCCAGCCGTAGTCCACCACGTACTTGCGCAGTGGAGCGACAACCGGCGAGTAGCGAGCGCTCCCGAAGTCCACGGCACGCATCGGCGTGGGCAGCGTGCCGGCCTTTGCTTGCGAGTACAGGTTTTCAATGAGGCTGTCGTAGTAGCGTGTCTGGAAGTTTGTGTTGCCGGCGAAGTTTCGCATGGAGTCTTCCGACGACAAGCCGGAAAAGTCCCACTCCTGCAGCCCGATGCCTGAGATGTTCTCGCACCCCCACAGGCACTGCCGCATGTCCCTGACTTGGGCTGTGTGTCGGAAGTGGTACAAGTTGAATCTGGCGGATCGGCAGCTCTTCAAAAATGCAGCGAGGTTGATGCACTTACTGACGTCAACCATCGGCTGGTTGACCAAGTACCGGCAACCAGAGAAAAGTCCAGCGTACGACACCGAATCGTTCTCGGTGGGCGTCACTGTGACGCGGCAGGTGACCAGGCTGTTTAGAAGGCAGTTGGTAAACCTTCTCGCCTGAGGGGCATCGATAATCAGCTCCTCGCAGGCCTCGGGCACAATCCACGCCTCTAAGGCGCGGCGCATGTCGGTTCCACCGTGAACGGTGATCTTCAATTGTAAAGCGCCTCCCAGATGATTGATCTGATGTCCTCGGCGAGTTGGACGGCGTCGTCGGAAGGGTTGTCCGCCCACTTAATCAGCGCCCTACATTTAGTGTCCACATCCTCCACGGCTTGCGCGTATTTGAATCCATCCATGTGGATGTGGTACTCCTCCTCTTCTTCCGGAAGCGAGTAGACAACAGACACTGTCGGCATGGCGTATTTCCTAAGAAAAAAGTGGTAGAGTTTCTTACATCCCGCTCAGGCAAAATCCACTACGGAGTTGCGATATATGCAGCAAAATATCCCGCACGGTCAACTGTGCCACAGGGGCCGGTCCCCTCGTCGCCAAGCCATTGTCCGGCTGCGTTACGCCTCGGCCCCTGCCGACTACCGGCTCGCTACTACGACGTAGGGCGCGTCGCTTCCGGTAGTAGGCTGTTGTGAATCGTTACTCATATCGTTACTTTCTGCGACACGTTCCGGCGTGATGTCTCTGCTGACAACACAAAATGTTGCGGTTTTTGCGATGTTTTGTGCTGCTAAGCCGCAGTCTGGTTGTTTAGGGACATGTCGGTGGCTCAGGTAGCGGCATCCAGTGTCTTACCATCGACGGGTGCAGTGTCGTTTTGCCAGGGGGCGAGACACTTTCCCATCGGTTGCCATGCCATTCGGAAAACGTAATCTCGTAGCCGTCCTTTGGTTCGCCGTCGATTACGCAGCGACCTGGAATCCTCATTGCGATTATGCACCGCACGCCATCGTCCGGCAGCCGCTCGCCTACTGGAATCCATTCGTTCATATCGCACCTCCTTCGGTGCGGCCATTGTATCAGGCGACATGCTGGTTACTTGCGGGGCAGCCCCAGCCGGTCAATCTACGGTCACTCAGGCAGCGGGTCTGGCTGCGGCAGCAACGCAACGGCATCGGCCCACGGGACGAGTGCAATCTCGTCAAAGCGGCTGGCATCCAGACGGGCGAAGTTCCCGCCATACAATCCGTTCGGCACCTCACTGAGGATCGCTCCCCTAATCATAAATGTGCCGTCAGTGAGGGCCAGCGGCGTGACTCTGAACTGCTCAGGGTTCTCAGCCTGCACTTCTATTAAGCGGTCAGCCAACTCAGCCGAGAACACACACGCATACTGCTTGGCGTAGTCATACGGCACTGGCAAGTGCGGCAGCAGGTCTGCGACGCTGGCGGGGTTCTCTGGGAGTGGCAGTGGTTCGTCGATGTCTGGCATTACAGTGCGGCTCCTATTGCTGTGACGTATGCAGAAACGTGCGTGTTTAGTTTGGACAGGTCCAGCGAAGTTCCAATACTGTAAAACGCAAATCTGTTTGCAGAGAAGTTGGTGGAACCAACACTCCCCTTAAAAACAAATGGATTTCCTGCGGCCTCGTTCACGGCCCCTCCGCTGTCGCTCTGCGTGCCATTCTCTCCGTACCCAAACCAAGAGAAAGATTCAATGGATGAACGGCTGACTGCAACAAGTGATGGAACCGTATCACTTGTTCCTAGCGTGTAGATTGCTGACGATACAACTCTTGTCCGAAATCCAGTGGCCCCTGATGAATCCAATATCGTCAGGTTGTTGTTGTCTTGCGAAATAAACCTATTTGCAGTGCCGCTGTCATACTTCTGTGTCATATACACAGAAAGATGAACGTCCGCATCATTCAAGTTTTCAGGCCCGTAATTCGTATCCAAAGACGTTGTGGCTCCGTCGCCCTTCAGTCCTTCTGATCGTAAATAATCGCCACTGGAAAACGAGTACGCCGTTGGCGCATCCCCTCGCAGCGGAACCAATGCCCCTGCCAGCGTTCTAGGTCCGCAGAGTAAACAACTAGAGCCAATCGCATCCCAGAGGCCATCAGCCTTCAGGGCCGTAATGAACGCATCTACGGCTACCGCTACGCCCGTCTCAACGCCTGCACCGTCAGCGGCTGCCATCCGTGTCAGATAGTCGATGGCATCAGCGTCGGCGGGCAGGGGTTGCGAGCCGATGCCGGGATACCCGCCAGCGAAGGCATGGTCATACGGAAGGCGACTGGCGAGGCTCATACTGAATACCCCCAAGCGATGAGTCCCTCAACCAACTCCCTTTGCGAGGTGAGGTCGGAGGCGTAGATGACAATCTCTTGCAGTTTCCCTGCATAGTGAGCATCTGGCGTAGACGAAGACCCACCAAAGCGACCTATACGGCAGACGGTGTCTACCGTGCTAATAGATGAAGTGGAGCCAGACGCAGGAAGAGCCGCACCATTAAGAAAGAACGAGTTGTCCGCAGGCGTACTCCCAGAGAAAACGTGAACAGCCAACTGCTGTTCTCCGACTACACCGCCGCCATACAGTTCGTTACCGCCCTGCACCCTAATACCGTGCTCCGATGTGAGGTTCCAGTTCTGCGAAGAGCTGGTGGCAGAGTTGTCGCCAATGCCAAGATAGTAGTAACCCGTGACTAAGTTGCCTGGCTCAACGACCGAGAAGAAACTGCGATCCGACGTTCCAGAGATGCCCCATGTCGAAGCAGCGGCCAGAAAGTCTAGGGCGAATGACAGTGCTGGCTTTCCTTCGCTAATAATCAATGAGCCGCTGTCGCAAATCTGTGGCTGGCTACCACTGGATGATTGCGAGGCATGGTTGGCGTTTGGCGACTGATCCCACCACTGCTTAACAAATCCATCACCCGCACCACAGAAAGCCGCCAGCGTCCCGTCGGCCACCTCTGCCGCCGTGAAGTCTTCCTCCGCGTCGTCGCTGGATCGCCGCACTGTGACAACAGGCCCGGCGTATGAGTTGCTCAGGCTGCGAAGCGAGTAGGCGGCTGCGGCTCCCGGCACAAGGTCTAAAAGACCCGGTGTCTTGCGGGGAACCAGCAGGCGGTTGTTCATCGGGCTCATCTGGAGCGTCCGTAGAGTAAGTGATTTACGGCTGTGGTGGTTCGTCGTCTGGCGTCGTCGGCGGAAGAGGTGGTGCCGTAAATGACTCTGCTGCCGTGTGCTTCCCTCCAGCAGCATCAATGAGCCAGCAATCGACCTGCACTTCGTCTTCCGGTTGCCATTGAAGGCGATACGATGCCAATGTGTCTTGGTCTGTCTTGCTGTACTTCACTCCATCGGGAGGCCAGGACTGACTTTCGGCCCGCTCTCCGTTAAGGGAAAGCGAGAACCCAAACGAAACGCCTTTCAGACTGACGACGTTGCCGTGCCTGTTCAGTTTCGCGGAGAGGCTGTCTCCTGTTGGCAAAGAATCTTCCAGTTCAAGCGAAAGCGTGCGTGATAGTACGTCGAATGTTGCCTGCATCATACTGCATCGTACTCCGCTTCGGTGATCTCGTATCGAACGACAACAGTCCCTGAACCGCCAGAGCCTCCGTCTATGTAGGCAGGGTTGTTAAACCTTCCGCCACCACCACCGTCGCCTAGCCCGTCAACGCCGTCCGCTAATGGCACGGACCCAAACGAGCCGCCGTCCCCTCCAGAGGCGTACACCACATCAGCACCAGAGATTGCGGAAGTCACGCCGGCTCCTCCGGCGCGTTGTGGATTATCACTAACAGCGTTTCCAGGGCCACCGGCCCCACCGCCACCGCCCCCTCCGCTGGCTTGTTGCCCGCCTTGACCACCATCGTTGCCCTGAGCAGGAGATGTGGGAGGTACATTTCCGCTTCCCGCTACCGGAAACACGCCCGCCTGACCAGAGCTGCCGCCGCCTCCTCCAGAGCCTCCATCTCTGCCAGTGCCTCCTCCTTGAACGTATTGGCCACCGCCACCGCCGCCCGCTGAAACAACCCCATCAAAAGAGGATGCTTGCCCATCCGCACCAGGATTGTTGCCGATGCTTCCATTGCCGCCATTGCCAACAACGACCTCTTTAGAGCCAGCCGAAATGACCTTCTGCCCAGTGCGAAAGCCGCCCGCGCCGCCGCCACCGCCAATAGCCCCACCGCCACCGCCTCCGGCCACAACCAAGTACTCCACGTCCCCGCCACGGCTAAACGCAAGCGTGCTTGTGCCAGTGCTAGTAAAGGTGTGAACCTTGTAGAACTTGCCTCCCTGCGAGATGACCGTCTCTGTGCCACCAGACGCAACGGGGCCAGCCGCAAACGCAGAGCCACGGTACATCTTTCGCACCTGAGATGATCCAACCTTTAGGTTGGCGACAACATCGCCAAGGGTCAGTCCCATAGCCGTAAAGCCTCTCTCTAGGGTCAGTCAGTGATGACGTAGAGCGTGTTGGCGTCAGGCGTCAGAGCGTCGTACGCCGCCTGCGTCAGGGCGACGATGTTGTCGATGCCTGTGCCGATAAGCGCGTAGTCGGTGTCGTTCCACGCCTTGCCCTCACCGATCTTCTTCCGGCCGGTGTCGGTTTCGTATCCAACCTCACCCTGAGCCAGCTGATAGTTGCCGGCCGTCCACTGGGCGGCAGTCTTCGACCGATTGATTTTGTCGACAGTTCGTAGCGGGTTCGGAAAACTCATTATCTCATCCTCATAAGGGCGACCAGTGACGCGGCGATTACAAAGCCAAACACCGCAAGGAGTGCGACGAATACGGCGATTGGGTCACGCTTCATCCCTTAACCCCAACGGTCATCGCCATGGTCGTTGCGCCAGTAATCACGGGGCAGATGTAAGCAGCTGCAAAGCAGGCGTCCGGCACGGGGTGAGCACCGACCGTGACGTTGGTGACAACAGCGTTGCCGGAGTCGTAGACCTGCACGGGAGTGACTCCGTACGCTGGAGCTGCGTGCCAGTTGATCTGGGTAGCGCCGTTTGTGGCAGCAATGTAGACCATGCCGGCTGCCCAGCGGTCGTATGGGAAGCTGCCTGCAGTTGTTGCTGCAGAACTGTTGGCGGTGATCACGGAGTTGCCGCCCGAGCGGCGTTCAATGGCGTTCATCGGCCCTTCCCTTTGAGTGCGTGCTTTTCGATGACCTTCTCTCGCAGCTCACCTGCGCTAGCCTTTTTGTTCGCAGTTCGCAAACGGCGAACTTCCTTCTGGATGATCTTCTCGTTCAATACGGATCGCTTCGGTTCGGCAGGGCCGGGGTCATAATTGTAAATGCCCTGAACGGCCAAACGTCGCTTCTGGGCGACACGCTTAATGTCGTCTACCCCGGACACCCATGCGTCCGGGTCTTTCCAGCCACGCTTGTCTGCGAGTCCTCCGACGTAGTATTTCCCTGAGATGTCTACGCCCGCCTCACGCGCCTCTTTGGCGACGTACCTCGCCTGCCGAGGCGGCATTTCGTCCAGCTGCTGGTTGTTGTACCGTCCCTCCATAAACGACCTGTCGGAGCCAAGCGACCCTGGGGCGGTCTGGTATGCGCACATTTCCGCCCACTTCTCGCCGTGCGGGAGCGCCTTTTGGTACGTTTCAACAGCCTCTAGGCCGAGGCGTTTAATGTGGTCAGGGATCACTGCTGCTCCTGTGGCGGTTCGCCCGGAGGAGGTCCGGGCGGAGGTGGTGGTGGTACGAGGTAGCGGGACACATCGAAGTTCATAGTGTTCCCCCAGTCCTCCAGCATGGCATTGAACAGCTCTGGCCTGCCTGCCTGCAGAAGCCCCTGGGCGACGGGCATAATGATTTGCATAGCGTTGTTCAGGTTTTCCACCTTGGTGGCGATATTCGGCTTGCGGGCCGAGCCGGCTTCAACGCGGTAGCTGTACTCCCGGACGATGGTGTCCGGGGCCTCGTTCAGCACGTGCATCTGCCACGCCTGAGCCGCCATGGGGCCGAGCAGCGGGGCGACGTCTTGCGGCGAGATAAGCCACCTCGCCATCAACGCTTCCTTGCGGGCGACCTCCGAAAGGGCGTCCTCAAGCTGGTTGGCATAGTCGTCAGGGCGGACGGAGATTTGCTCCGCCTTCACCTGTGCTTCTGCAGCACTTCTGAATTGATTTCTGGAAAGCCCGTACAACAATTCTGTTAACCCAACCCGGCGGTCAAACAGAGCCGTTACCTCAGCGATGATCTGATACATGTCCTGGGTGACGCCAGGCATTTGAAAGACGCTGATCACATCGTTGACGCTGCGGCCAATAGCTTCGCTGATTTCAACGATCCTGAGTCCGCCTTCCGCCTTATCCAGAATCTTCGATTTGATGTCGGGGTCGGCAGCCTTTGCGACTCCAACAAGCGTCTGCGACGACGTCGCAATACGGGTTGCCAAAAACGACATAGCCCAGTTGATGAATCGCAACTCGCCGATGCCTGGCCGGATGAGGGAGACGGGCCAGCTGTATCCGGGCTTTCCATGCCACGCCATCAGCGTAAACGGCCAGCCGTTTGGTTCTGCCCAGAATGGTATCGGCCACTGTGCGGACATAAACAGCGACTGTGGGATGCCCGTCTCGTCTACTTCCTCCTGCAGCATCTCCGGCGGCGCGTTTAACGGGAAGTCAACGCCTTCGGCTACGACGATGTAGCAGTTCGGCCCAAGGGAGTCGAACTTCCCGCGTAGCTCCTTGTCGCCGTCTTTCAAACGGTCGCCGAATCCAGTCTTGGAGTAGACTTCCCAGTACGTTAGCAGGTCGTTTGTTTTTCCGTTCTTGCGCTTTGTCTCGTAGCCACGCTCCCCAGCGTCTGCGCGTGAGTGGTAAGTCTCGCCGTTGGCCTTCAGGTCTTCACGCTTCAGGCCGAACTTGTTGGCCACGTAGTCAATTGGGTGGACCCGCTTGCGTGCGCACCAAAGGATGTCTTCAAACTCGTCAGCATCTGGATCCCAGACCAGGTTGTCGATGGAGTCGAAAAAGCTGCCGGCAAACTTTGTTTCCGTGCCTGGTGGCTGGTACAGCTCATGCCACCAAACAGAGGCCCCCTTTATGAACGCCTCTTCGACGACCTTACGGGAGTGCTGCTTTAGGTTCAGCTCGTTCGGGGTGTAGTTCAGGTAGTCCTCCAGCAGTTTGCTGACGAGCTTGCGCCTCTCCAGCATCAACTGCTGCTGCTGGAGCATCTGCTGGTACATCTGCACTCCAGGGTCTGGCATCATCACCGGCTGGCCGTCAGGGCCGATAACCGGCTGCCCGTCAGGCCCCATCTGTGGTGTCGGGGGCTGTGGGAAGATGCCCAGCAGCTGCGGCCCGATGATCGGGTACTGCTTCGGGGTTACAGTGCGCGTCGGATTGCGGTGGTGGATGACGGCCGTAAAAAGACGCACAGCCTCCCAGACGCGGTTGACCTGCATCCGGAACTCGGGCGGGTCAATGCCGCGTGAGAAGTTTTTGAAATACTTGCTGCCCCACATCGCATCTGGATCGGAGCAGAAGAAGGACATAGCCTCCTCTGCGTCCTCGCTGAAGGGCTTCTTGTGCTTCTCAGCAAGGCGGATTTTCTCCAGCCACTGCTTACAGATGGGACGCAGAGGGTTATCTTCCATGGAGGACTATTGTCCCTTTTTGGGCTGCAGCGCGGCCATCTTCTTCTCCAGAAGAGCCACTTTCTCGCTGAGCACGGAAAGTTGTGGATCACGCGGCTTGTGCTCCCAGGTGCCGTAGCGCTTCCACTCGGGAAACTCCTCCAGCCCAGGGTCGTCTTTGTGGTGGACGCTGGGGCGTTCGGAGCCGCCGTACCCCGGTGACACCACCCAGAGGATCACGGCACGCTTCCCGACCTGGCTCACCAGGCCGATGGCCGGCTCCGCGTCGGCGTGTGCGTAAAAGTGAACCCAGTCTCCGAGCTTTACTTCGGGCATATCGAATTCGGTCATTTCGTACTCACGGGTCCGAGGTTGACGCCTTTTTCTGTTTCCCGCTGGCGCCTTTTGCGGTCTTCCAACCATTTGACCCACCAAGGGTCCGGCCCCACCGATTTTGGCGGCGGGTAGTATTTGGGCTCGTATGCGCAGAGATACTCCAAGCACTGCACAGCATGGACGTCGCCGCGTGTGTACGGGACGTCCGTCACGTAGGTCACGCCGTTGACGTTGGTCGTCTTCTTGCGATACCGCTTTAGCTCACGGAGGAGATTGGGGCAGCTGCTCTCCAGGATTTTTAGTCCCACAGAGCCGTCGCCACGGATATGCATCATCTGGCGCACCAGGTTGGTGCGGGCCATGATGTCATCCGAGCCGGGGACAAAGTTGTGGTTGGTGGCGATGCTGCGAATCTTTCGCTTCTTTAGTTCCTCTGAGTACAGCTCATGGGGCAACCGTCCTGAGCCGAGGTCACGCAGCGTGCCGCCGTGCATGTCCATCACAAAAGACCGAAAGACTTGGTTCTTCGCCTTCTTGGCAAACTCCTCTCCCCAGATAAGTGCGTTACAGTTGCGGATGTACAGCTCGTCGTAGATGAGCAGAAACGATTCGTCCGGTGGGACCGCCCCAAAGAGGCTCGCCATCACGGCGTGCCCGGGGTCGATAGAGACGTAGCGTGTCCAGTTTTCGGGGACTTGCGGCATCTCCTCTCGCTTCAGGATATGGACGGCCTGGTTGAACGTCGGGTACATCAACGTCGATTCGGTGGTGAACTCGCCCTCCGCTCGCATGCGGACTTCGTCTGCACCCAAAGCGCTCCACCGTTCAATATTCTTACGCTTCTCCTCCTCATCGATAAAATTGTTATCTAGGAAGCGGAACGTGAATTTTTTGATAATAGGCTTTTCGACGCCCTCTTCAACGGCGCGGTCAGCGCGCTCGCACAGTCCGATAAGGGCGTCGTTCTTGGAGTGCGGCATGGCCGACCACACAAAGCGGCCTTTGCGGTCTGCCAGCCGCGCCTGGGATTCGCCAACGAAGTTCTCGTTGTTAACATCTTCGTCGATCCAAATAAGGTCGGCTTGGTATCCCTGTGGCGGTTCGCCTTCAGAGGAGAAGCACCAGATCGTCCACCCGTTAACCAGCTCCATCTTGTTCAGGTAGCCAGCGTTCTTCAGAACCCAAGAGACTTCTTTGATCATCCTGGGTGGGATTAAGGGTGGAGCGGGTTTGCTTTTGGACTTGTCCTCGCCAGGGCGAAGAGATCGCCAGCCTCCCGTCTTCTCGTCTTTGACGATGCGAAACGCGCCAGCCTTCATAAGGATTGGGTAGATAACCAAACCAATGTGGGGCCAGTTCCTTCCGACAATCGCCAGGTTCCCGTCCTTCTCCGGGTACTTGCCATATGGATCGTTGCCCGTGGCAGCCCTCGCTGCTTCGACAGCAACCGCTAGGGTCTTGCCGCCTCGGTTGCCACCAAGCACTATCCTCTCCGAGGCTAGGCATGAGTGAAACTCCTCTTGGTGCGGCATGGGTTCGTACAGCCGGAGCGCCTCCAGTTTTCTGCCGTGGAGTTCGGCCTGCACTTCCCGCAGCTGCGAGAGTGCGTGTGTCGTCAAACCGAGATCAACTGGGGCGTCCGGTTTTTTTGGCGGCGGTACTGGAGGATGCTTTCTCACTCCACTCTCCGCACTTCGTTTTGTGTTCCGTCAGCGGGAACTTCCCGAGCCACTGGCCTGGATGCATTTGCGGGGGATACCTGTGGCATTCCCCCACCTGCGGATTCAGGGGCCGCCAGTGCCGGCAGTTTTCGCACATCCGTAGCATTGATGGTGATCGCCGCCTCCAGTAAGCGTTGCTTGAGTTCGTCTTCCAACTCTTCCTCGGACCACAACTCCAGAGGCTTCTTGGCACCACCCATGGCCGTGTTTGCACTTGTCAGCCGCACCATGGTGTCCAGCATCTTTGTTCGGAACGCCCCGCCTGGTGCAGCGTCGTAGAACTGCTTCATGTAGATGTTGGCGAAACCACGGACGCCGCCGCAGTATTCCATCAACACCTCCAATAGCTCCGATGAGTGCGGCACGTTTGCGCCGCCAATGCGAGCGGACGCAATGAACAAATCCACTGCGCCCTTTTCGATTTCCTTTAGACGGGCCTCTCGCTTCTTCTGCTTACGGCCGTTCTCATGCTTACGCCGGCAGGCTTTGCAGCGGGAGTGGAACCCATCCTTGGACTTGTGGAAATGCTCCGCAGTCTCAGGAAACGACTTCTTGCACTGTATGCAGGTTTTGTTCGACATATCTCTTCAGGTCAGCCTCTGGCTTAACGTCGACAATCCGGCAACACCCGTTGTGCTTTGATCCCCAAGCCATCTGCAGTTTCTGGCCGACGTCCGCCGCATTCATCACTACCGGCTTGCCGACGCACTTGGGCTTCCAGTGGCCCGCCCAGGCATCCCAGTTACACAGTACCGGGTTGTAGCCGAGGGTAGTGGTGCCTGTGAGCGACAAGTCCCGCGTCATCGTTACGTCCTCGGTGGACGCCTTGTCGGCCGCATACTGATCCTTCCACTCGTAGTAGAACCAAGGATTGTCGGCTGCCCCCTTAGGCTCCGTGATGTCAAAGCACCGCATGTCATAGATGATCAAGCCCGTGGGGAGTGCCGCGCACTCTTGGATGCCGCTCATCTTTACTGCGGTGTGTCGGTCGTACATCTCCAGCTGGAAGTCCGGGTTGGGATTTTCGTTCTGCTGGTTTTGCCAGCGGAACACATAAACGCATTCGTTGGGCGGCGGGCCACAGTAGGGCGCACCGATGCACACCGGACCCTTGCTGTAGTGGTCGACGATGTAGTCGAAAGATGATTGGAAGAACGGCTTGGCGTCAGGGTGGCCGGCGTTGATGTCTGGCTTCATGTCGCTGTCGATCATCACCAGGACGTCCACGCCGAACTCCCGCGCCATCAGAACGGCGCGGTTGCGAGTCATAGTGATCGGTGTGTCAGCGAGGTTCCAGACGCGGATGTTATCGACACGGGGGTCTTTGGAGATGTCCGCAATGAGCGGCACCATCCACTCCCGGATGTCCGGGACTTCGGAAGATATCCCTCCGTTACCACCGTACGAGAAGGTGCAGAAGCCGATATTGAACTTTGGTTGCTGCATTAAGTTCACCTGTTGGGGGGCTTGGTGAACCAGTGTATAGACTACCGGAAGAGCCCCGCAAGCGGGTTGCGCCAGCCATCCGCCGCCATCTGCTGGGCGTTGTTGTATAGAGACTGGAAGTCAAACTGGGGTGGTCTGGGGGCCTGCGTGCCGAGGCCTTCGGCCTGTTGTCGCATAAGCGAATTATTAATGTTGTAGATAAAGGCATCCCGCGTGTTTGTGTCCATCTGTGGCATGGTGAATTGGCGGGCCGGCGCCTGGGCAGTGCGTGTGGGCGGAACTGCTGGTAGGCCGCCCGGCTGCTGGTAAGCGCCGAACGCTGGGCTCGCCTGTCCCTGCCGCCGCTCGCCAGTGTTTTGCTTGGGCCTGGGAGGGCTGTACGCACCCAAAGACGTCTGCTGCTGGCTGCGAGGCAAACGAGCAAAAGCAGTTGTTGGGCCGTAGTTCTTAAACAGGTCAAACGGATTCTCGTCGTCTCGCCATCCCTGGAGGCTCACCTTCTGTCCGCCAGTTGGCTTCTGACCTGTCCCTTTGTCGTCCCGCCATCCTTGGATGTTCATTCCTTGGCCGGAGGAAGGCTTTTTGCCTGTGCCCTCGTCGTCTCGCCACCCTTGGAGCGTGATCATCTGTCCTCCTGCTGGTCTGCGACTGTGTCCGTGCCGGTGCCTGTGCCGTAAATCATCCGAAGGCGTTCCATGTCAGCCATGGTTTCGTACGCCCGGACGGCTTCAATCAGTTGGCGTATGTAGTCCAGATTCTGTATTGCCATAACGAAAGAGCCCCGGCTAGTTTCCCAGCCGGGGCTCCCCCCGTAAGCCCCGGTTGAGGGCAGTTTTTAACGACCCAGTTTGACGATGGCGAGAACGTCGTCGTCGGCGGCGGCGGCAGACGAAACAGCCACAGCGACCAAGCCAAGGGCGGCTGCAGCTTCGGTGCCGGTGGCTGTCACGGCCTTACCACCAGTGGAAGAGTCCGTTGCCCCGCCAGCCACTGCCGTGTTGGCAACGAGCAGGTCGCCTACAGCGACAGCCTCGTCCACGGTCAGTTCACTTGGCCCGTCGACAGTCACCCAGAACACATCATTGGCCACCACGCCCGCAGACGACAGGTGCTCGTCCGTGATACCGGCAGGCCGGTCGTTGGTAAGCCGGGTGTATTCGTCGACGGCGGTGTAGCTGCCGGTAACGAACTTCACCATACGCTTGCCATACAGTGTGACCCCCGAGCTGTTCCGCACGGCGATGCAGGTCTTCACCCGGTTGCTGCGAACCTGACCCGTTGTTGGATCGACGTCAGGAAACTGCTTTACCGTGCCGACCCAGCCAGTGCCGTCGTCGGTAGACGACACGCCAAGAGTCTGCCCAAGCCCAAAGGGCGGATCATTCACAAAGCTCATTTCTTACTTTCCCCTTTATTAGGCAAGGCTGGTGAGTTTGAAGAAGTTACGCGGACTCTTAAATTTCAGGTTGCCGAGATGGCTGACGACATACCTATAGGCTTGCGTCACCTCGTCGTAGAACGGCCCCTCCGACGTCAGGAGGTTGCCCTCCATGCAGAGGAGTTCGATGTTGCCGACCGCAAGGCCGTAGCCGGTGTTCGCCGGCACACTGCCTTCGGCCGAAATTTCCACACCGTCCAGCTCAAATACGTCTGTGAAGCCATAGCTCCGCAGACCGTTGGTGCGACTGACGATCACACGCTCCTTGGCGTCCAAGGCATTCAGCATGTCGATGAACAGCCGGCGAGCCAGGAGCACCATGTCGACCTGGTCCTCAGCGGAATCGTTTCGGCGAGTCTGATGAATCGCCTCACGCACCGCCTTGGTGCAGTTAGCTGCCCAAGTGGTGTCACCAAAGTAGGACGAGGTGTAGTTGACGATGACCGGAGAGAAGAAGTCGAACTCCGGATCGGCTTCACCATTCGGCCACACGCCGCTCACCTGAGAGCCACCGTACGCACCGAGCGTGGTCGAAAGACCAGCATAGGTGTCATTCGGATAGCCGAACGGGTCAGCTGCGTTTGCCGTCCGCTGGGCACCAGTGCCAACAGTGATCGTACCGTTGGTCCCCATAAACGATTCAATGCCGTGGAACTTCAGCTCGTTGCCGGCAGCGTAACCGTCCTGGACCCACTGCTTGGCGAGGTGCTGCTGCATGGAGGTGATGAGGCGGCTGGACATCTTGCCGGCCACGTTCACCAGCGCCTGGGCGCTACGATTTTCCAGCATCTCCTTCTTGTAGATGGCATCCGTCGCCTGGTAGCCCCGGTACTCCAGCTCTGCTTTCTTCCACAGGTTCTGGCGTGCAAAGGACCGTGGCGACTCGCCATTGTTGCCCTGCGGGCTGTGGTTGCGGTACTGGATTTCCCAGTCGAAACCTCGGCCTGCCATGTTCATCCGAACCTGGCCGGCACCCTCCAGCGCTGCAAAGAGCTTGTACTTCCGGAGGGAAGCGATCTCTTCCTCACGCAGGTGATTAACGATTGTGGTGGCGATTGACCTCGCCCAATCAGTCGAACTAGCCATTTGCTAAAACTCCATCTTCAGAGAGTTGGTTGCGAAGTCGATCCTCAAACGTCAACCTCTGCTTGGGGGCACGCGGTTCAGCGGCACCCGCACTTCGGTTTGGCGCCCGTGTGGCTCTCTCACGGAGAAACGCCATGTTCTGCTGTTCAACCGGGGGCTGCTGGGGCGTTGGCTGTGGGGGTGGTTGCTGCGACATCTGCTGGTAGCGAAGGTTCAGTAGATCACGCTGCAGCATGCCGGTCGCAAACTTCCAGCGTGCCTCGGGAGACTGAATGCCCATCTGCTGAGCTTGGGCGATATAAGCCTGGATCGCTTGCCCCTCACGGGTCACGTTGCCCTGCTGGTCGTACAGCCAGTCGGCATTCTGCTGCTCCAAGGACTGAACATAGTTTTGGGCCTGATAGCCGCTCAAAGCGTTGTTGACTAGCTCTTCCGCCTTCTTCTGAGCTACCTGTTCGATAAATGGCGAAAGAGTCGCCTCTGGGTCGGTGACGAACCGCCGTGCAAAGTCGGCCGTGTAGGATTGGTACTCACGGAGGGCGGTTTGGGCTTCCAGAGGCGCGTCTGGACTGATCACCTCCCTTCCGGTTTCGGGATCACGGACGATGTAGCTCTTCCAGGTGTCTTTCACCTGGGGTGGGTTCCACCACTTTGGCGGCTCTTCAGGCTTAGGTCGGTTGGCTTCTGCCTGCTGCTGCTTCCATGCCTCGTACTCACGCTGATTGCGGAGGTACTCCTGGGCGTAAGGAACAACCTGTTGGTATTGCTGGAGCTGGCGCTGCGCTTCCTGCATGCCCGTGTAGGACTGGTACAGGTTGCGTGCAATGTCTACGTCGTCCTTGCCTTCAAAATCCGGCAAAGACTTAAAGGCGTCGTAGATGGAGCCTTGCTGTTCCGGCGCAGCGGCCTCAGCGACAGGGGCCTCTTGGACCTCTGGAGCTTCAGGTGCGTCAACGATGTTTTCTTCTTCTTCAGCCATTTTGTTGCTCCGGGGTACGGGGTGTTAAGGGTTATATGTCCTACGTTTCCGATTTTGTTTCCATTTTTTTTATTGGGCGTTACGAAGGCGGCGGATAGCATCACCTGCTTTGTCAACAAGTTCGGCCCTAACGGGAGTTCTCCACGCCGCGTCTGCCGCTCCGTAAAGGTTTTGGGCGCGGCGTGCGACCGACGATCCAAGCCGGCCGGCCACAGCTACGTCCAGTCCCGGCATTAAAGACTCGGCTGCTAGCCCCGCCACGGGACCAAGCTCCTCGTACATTCGCTCCCTGCCTGGTTCGACTGGGTATCCTGCCGGCGGATAGAAGGAGCCTGGCACTGCCGCCGCAAGCCGCTGCGCTATTTCGCCGGGCGGCTTCTGGCCCGAAAGTGCTTCCTCCGCTTGGTATACGAAGTTCTCCGGGATTGACAGTATGTGCAGGGCGAGGTTGCGGCTCTCGGGGTTGCTTGTTGCCCACGCACTAAGCGACGTACCAGGCTTACTTGGGGCCGGCATCCCAAAGTCTTCTACCGCCATGTTGTACGAGAGCTGTTGATCGACCTCCCCTTGCTGCCGCTGCATGCGGTCGTAACGCTTTTTGCGCTCCGCTATGAAAGCAAGCCGGAGGTTGTGTGCGGCAAACGCATCGCTACGCCTTCGGCCGTCCGCAGCCAAGGCCTCGTTGTGCTGCTGGCGAAACTTCTGAGCGTCCTCTGGATGCAGAGGCACGCGGCGGTGGCCCACAAAAGACGGGCCGGCGATGAGTGGTCCTATGGCTGCCTTTCTTTGCTAAGGGCTGCGGCTCCGAGGACGGATGCTGGGATGCCGTTGCGAAGGATGTTGCGGCGCATCTCGTCGGACATCAGGTAGCGGACGCCAGGCGGGTTTTCATAGCGGGGTTCCGATGGCGAAACCCAATTAGCAACCCTCAGCCTCCAGCTCGCACCCTGCGTTGCCTCCAGGTCCTCCAATCTCCTCATAATGCCGGGCATCGCCTGCAAAGCGTTCGCCTGGGCTTCGTCCACAGGAGAGCCCCGTATGACCGCATCGTTCACAAGGCTTTCGTACAGGTCATTTGCGGCAGGCACCGGATTCCCTTCGTTAATTTCATCGGTTAGCTCGTTAATGTAATGGCTGTAATCAATGCCGACATTTTCGGTCCGCCCGACGCTTCCGTCCGAACGCATGTTTACCAGGCGTCGAATTTCTTGAGCGAGGTCGTTCTCAATCGCCATCTCACGCATTTGCGAGTTTGCCATTGCCGTTCTATACCCAGGCGCTTTCTGCGAAACAGGTTGCTGGGTCAAACCACCCATCTTACGGCCAAGCCGCTCCAACGCACCTGGGACAACCTTGCCGTACAGATGCTCGTAGTTGTCGATGTTGCCGCCGACCTTGTCAGCGATGGACCTTGGAGAGGCGATCTCAATAGCGCGGTATCCGCCGCGAGCAGCCTCTAGCGCAAGTCGCTTAATCAGTAGGTCTAGCCAAGCGTCTTCCAGAGGAAACGGCTTTGACGGGTCCGGGGCGCTGTACTCAATGAAGTCGCTTTCGCCGATGGCGTCAGAAATCTCCGCCAGCTGCTCTCGCAACTGCCTATTTCTAATTCCCAGGTCGGACTGCAGCTCGTTGATCCGCAAAGCGTCTCCGTGCCTGTCGAACCTTGCGTGCGCCACGGCGTCCCGGTTGGCGTATGTGGAATTCGTTGCAGCATTCGCCCAGTGATTCCCGTAGTCAAAGTTTCTCGCTCCAGGCTGAGTAAGAAGAATCTCCGTATAGTTTGCGCCTCCCTGCCCGTAATTCTTGTACATTGGGTCGCCGTGCATAACGCCTTGCCCAATAGCCGATGCCGACTCTTGGTATGCTGGCATGCCGTCTACGATTGGGCCGTCCTCTGCGAGCACAACCTCGCCATGCGTGTACAGCGGGCTACGCTCCCTAACAGCCCTGAGAAGCTCTTCCCTCGGGACTGCGGATCGGCCTTCGTACAAAGAAGGCAGGTCAACGGCCTTCAGCTCCCAGCCTGGCACGCCTTCCTTATGGCGACGGATGAGCCCCGGAAGTTCTTCGGCCCGCACCATCTCCGGCATGGCCTCAACGGCTCTCTGCATCCGCGAGTAGATGCCTGGTGAGTATCCGATTAGACCAGCAATCCGCCGGCCTGCTGCTATTGCGTCGTCCGGATTCACCACTTCACCCTATCTGCCCAGTAGGCCGCAGACATCTTTCCCTTTTTGATGTTCTGCGCGTGTCGGGCTTTGAAGGACTCTCGTCGCTTGCGGTAGGACTCCGACTCTCCGTCTTTCTTCGGAGAACCGGATACACCTTGCTGGCCAAAGCGAATGAGCTTTTCCTTGTCGCCCACCTTGGCGAGCACCATGTGGCTCTTCTTTGGGTGGTTAGGAGTCCGAACAGGCTTGTTCGGGATGAGTTTGCGAATCTTATCGCCCTCTCTGTCCACTGAGCTTCCTCCACTGCTTTGGATCGGGGTAGTCCTTGTCGCCTGGCTTTGCAGGAGGTTCGCCACGCTTGCGTTTGGCGTGGATGTTGTCCCAGAGGCCTTTGGCCTTGCGGACGCGGTCGCCGTCTTTATCCATCACCGATAAAGTCCTCGTACTCGTCGTCGTCCCAGTCGATCTCCCACCAGCACATCACATGTCCGCCAGGAGCTGTCGAATGAGCTGTGCTTCCGCATCCACGTTGGCACGGTAGTTCGCTCCCATTTGTCGGAGACGCTCTGTCTCGTAGTCAGCCCCAATGCGCCGCATCTCCCGACGCTGGGCGACTCGGGAATCGTTCTCACGCTGAATGGCCTTCATTGCCATGCCGAGGTTGGTGCCTGCGATCTGTGCCTGTTCCGCCGGGCCAACGATTGGTACGAACATGCTTTGCGACTTTCCTTTCGGCGAGAGGTACGTGCGAGATTTGTTTTTCTCTGTGGCTTTGCCGCCCTCTCGTTCCTCACGGTCCAACTGAGCCTCACGGGCGTTATGCTGTACGTTGCGTTCTGTCTCTCCGGTTAAATCACCCCATCCCTCTGTCAGAATGGTGGCGTCACTGCGGGTCTGCCTCATTGCTCACTCCTTACTGGCCAATGCCCGTGCATTGTGGATTGCGCGCCTTACCATCAGCTTTGCTGCTGACCTGAGGAACAGTAGGCCACGCTTGTCCGCTTCTTCCTTCAGCCAATCACAGATGGTTTCGATGTTCTCCTCACACCAGTCGCAGCCACGTGCGTCCATGGCCTTGGCGCGTTGATTGCAGGTGCAGTTGGGTGTGGCCTTTATGCCGATGAGCATCAGAAGTTTCTTTAACTCTGTGCCGGGGCCAGACGGTGGATCGATCAGAACCGTGCCGTTGTCTAAGCGTGTATACGACGACCCGCCGTAGCTGTCGTCTTCGCACTTGCTGCAGGTCACGTTCCACAGATTCGGAAAGCCACTCGGTGTTGCTGCGCATCTCTCGTCGTCCGGACAGGCGCCGTCACAGGCTTCTTCCGCTGTGGCCCCCGGAAGCAGTGAGCCAATCTCCGAAGGGCGTGCCACACATGTGCAGCCTTCAGGGCAGGGCGGGTCTTCATCGCCTCCACACGGGCCTGAACAGCCGCAGGGGTTGGGGATGCAGGTAGTCCCCTTGCCCTGGAAGGCTCCCAAGGACTCCAGGCAATCTGCCTCCGTGAGGACGACACAACTGCCGTCCGGATAACAGCAGGCTCCACAGCAGCAGGTACAGGTACAGGCCATAGGGGTGAATGTCCCGGAAACAGGAAACCGGGCTCCGGGACACTGACTGGTGGAAGGCTCTGGTTGCCGGAACGGTCTTTAGGTGTCCCTCACCGACTGGCTCCTGCGGGGTGCGACAAGAAGGGACAGCCCGTGATGCCCCGCCGCTCAGAGAGCGGCAAGCTAACGGATTGTGGTGCCTGTCGGTTGACGACTGTACGGACAGGGTTCTGCTTCTGCTCGCCACACGCAGTGCCAGGGAGTTCTTTGGCCTCAGCTGCGAAATCAAAATCAGAGGCCCTTCGCTGAGCCGGCTCCACTCTGGCTGGTATTGCGACTCCCCTGCTTCGGCAGGGAGTCGCTGCGCACTCACCACTCAGACTGGTGAGGGGGTAGTAGGGGTATCTAATAAGAAGAGACTATAAGAATAACTATTAAATAACGTACCCGGTTCGTCATATCTGACGACCTAATCGTCAAATATGATGACCTAATCGTCATATGTGATGACCTTTGGGGGTCCAAAGGGGTGAAAAAATCCAGGAGCGGGATTGACGAAATAGACGCTTCGGCTTGGGGGGCCACCCGGGGGCGGCTGTGCCTGGTTGTGTACGCTTGTGCATTGGTGTACGGGCGTTCCGCTTGTGACGTAACCCTAGTGCTGGCAAGGGGTTAGGGGTATTCGAATCCTTGCCGCAGTATAGGCCGTCCCTCCCGGGAGGGGTATTTTGCGGGGAAACAGCGATCTGCCGCCGCAGATTGTGCGACGCGGGCTCAGTGTGCATGCATCGCCTAGCCCCCTACTCCTGCCCCCCGACGCGCAAAAGAAAACCCCCGGAGGACCGCTCCCCCGGGGGTAGGTCGGCAGACTACTCCGCCGACTCTGTGCTCGCCGACTCTTTGACGGTGATCGCCCGGTAGACTATCTCCGGAAGCGTACCATCCGGATCGGGTCGGAGAATCCACCCGTGCCGGGCATCAACACTGGTCATCGGCTGCTTGGCGGGTGGAAACGGGTCAGGCAGGGGGGCGGGAATCGGCCCCCGCACAATCCGCGCCCGGGTCACGGTTTCATTGATGCCAGCCGCGTATGAGGCCAGCCTGTCCCGCGTAGTCCCGATACCCTTTGCCACTCGGTCTGCCGCCTTTCTGTGACAATGGGCCTCCAATCGTTCCGACCATCCGGCGACGGCGGACGGGTCAGGCAGATTCCGCTGCTTGAGACGCGCCTCAGCCGCCAACCGTTCAGCCGTCGCAGCACGGTAGGATTCTCGGCGAGCATCTACTCTAGTTTGCCACCGCCGACGACGCAGCGTTGTCACCACCGACCACACTGCCGCCGCATGATCGCCCCGGGCAATCGCCTCCGATCCGGACAGCGACAGCCACTCGGCATAGGCCGTCGATGCGGCCTCCTCCGCCCGATCACGCAGCCCTCGCCGCTGTGCGGCCGTCCGGATCGGCTCCACGCCTTTTTCGGGAATATCGTAGGCCAATCGGGAGAAGGTACGGTAGGCCAAGCGGAAGAGCAGTTGCCACAACTCCGAGTGATACTCCGCCGGTAGGTCTGCCGCAGAGTAGGCTTGGCGGGGGAACGCGCAGCATGCGCCCGTATAACGTGCATCAAACATTTCATACCCTCCAGAGTGAAACAGTGAGCACGCGCTCACTTTCGATATATCGTATGCGGCAGGTCTGGTACTTGCAAGTTTATTTTCGGAAAAATCTTTCCGGCCAACTGTCCACTATATAACGTATGCCGTTTGCACTATTCCGAACGGTACGACACTACCCCACACTCTGTGGTGTAGTTTGCATTCGCTCTGCAGTTTGCTCCCAAACGTGGGTCAAACTACAGCTGCATGCTGTCAGTAAACTTTTTTCAGAAAAAGTTTTCCGTCATCTGTCCACTATATAACGTATGCCACTCCGCATACGTTATACACCACCAACCCCACTATTTACTATCTGCGCATGCAGGCAGTGAAAGGAGTGTGTTATCAACAAGCAAGAGGCTGCCGCCCAGGCTGTCTTCGACGCTGTCGTTGGCAACCTGCAGCGGCTACGCATTGCCGGCAAGGTGAGCGTCCCTAGTGACGAACTGGCCATGCAGGCAGTCAGGGGCTGCATCAACAGCCGAACCGGGCAGTGGCGTCGTAGCAAGCCTGCTGACGACGATGCCGCCCTTCTATGGCAACTGGTGAAGTTTCACCGTGGTAACGGCAGCCTGTGGGGTTTCCCATGGTTTGCCAACGAACAGCTGCGAGACGAACTGGACACGCTCGCGGTGGTGCTACTTGGCTGCCAGTCTTCCGCCGCTGATGCGTGGAAGCGTGCCGTCTACGGTTAACGACCTCCGAAGGCGGGCAGTGGGATGCGGCAACGGGCGAACGCCCAATAAGTCCGAATGCCTGCTGTCCGCTCTCGGCTGCCGTTAGCAGTCGGTTTCTCTTCTCAGGAGGTGCGTATGCGTTTAGCGTATGCACCGGCCAACGCCAAGTTAGTCAAACTGGCTACGCGCTTAGGCGTCAAAGTCTACTCCTTTGACATGCTGTCAGGAGTGACCTGCCCTGCCGCCAAGGATTGCAAGTCCTGGGCGGAAGAGTATGGACGCGGCAAGCGTCGTATCCGGGATGGCAAGCATACGGTGTTCCGGTGCTTCTCAGCCTCTCAGGAGGCCCTGTTCACAAACGTGTACAGGTTCCGCAAGGCGAACATGGAAGCAGCCCTTGGGCTTGCGGCCAAGTCGCCAATGCAGTGTGCGACGGCTCTGGTGAATGCGATTCCCGCAGACGCTGGGGCCATCCGCATCCATGTAGCTGGGGACTTTAAAATCCTCAACTACTTCGATGCCTGGCTGGAGGTGTGTGATCGCAGGCCCGACCTGCGGTTCTACGCTTACACCAAAATGTTGTCGTTCTGGCAGAAACGCAGGGACGTTATCCCCGCCAATCTCGCCCTGACTGCAAGCCGTGGTGGCCGGTTCGATCATCTGATCGACAGTGAAGGCTTCCGTGAGTCTGTAGTGGTCTACAGCAAGGCCAAGGCGCGTCGCCTTGGGCTGCCTATCGACAGTGACGACTACCACGCCTATCGGCTGCGTGGTGGTTCGTTTGCGTTGCTCATCCATGGCGCCCAGCCTGCTGGCAGTGAAGCCGGCAAGGCGGTTCGCAAGTTGCGGGGTGCCGGTTCCTACAGCCGTAAGAAAGTGACGGTGTGAGGTGATTGATTACGACTGGCTTCCCTACGGGGCTCTGCTGCTGCGGTTCGACAACGGGACCGTGTTCCTGCAGGGCGAGGAGGCGTCTGAACTGTACGACCAGTGTGAGGCGTGTGAAACCAGCGAGCAGTTGGAACTGCTGCTGTATGAATACGCAGACCTAGCAGAGGAGGAGGTGTGATATGGAAACGATTGATGCTGTGGATGCCGGGAAGAGGGCGTGCGTGCCTGGTCTGCCAGGGATGAGTGACCTGGAGCTGCTCTCAGAGATCAAACGTCTGGAGAGTTCTGTGGCTAGTTGGGGTGCGGCGATGCTTTTGTCTGCCTACAAGGCGGAGGCTGTGCGGCGCGGTTTTAAGGAGGTGTGACATGGTGGCGATTGTGACCAGGTATCACGGGCCAACGAACACCCGTGGTGCAAGGTATTCGGCCAGGGCTGACGGGAGGGTGGTCTATGTCGGTATTGACCACGCATTGGATGAAGAAGGCAACCACAGGCGGGCTGCCGTGAAGCTGTGCAGGCTGAATGTGTGGGATGAGGACCGCTTCTTCGGCGGTTCTGTGCGTGGCGTGGAGTGGGCGTGGGTGCCCGTGTTCACCTACGACTGGGAGCAGCGGCAACAAAAGAAAGAGGAGGTGTGACATGGAATACCAACTGACAGACAAGAAGTTGCGGCAACTGAAGGCAGCTGTGACGCGGGCCAGAAACAAGAAGGACTGGCAGGAGGTGATCTACAAGTGTGACCAAGCACTGAACACGTTCAATGTGCTGGGCTACCCGGACTGCTGGTCAGACTTTGAACGCCACCGTTACGATGCACAAATGGCAATCCTTTACAAAAGGGAGGTGTGACATGTTGCGTGAACAGTGCAAGGTCGGCATGCACGTTGTGTTTGGCCGACTGTCAGGTGAGAAG